>Ga0129333_10003113_pt1 | contig 15499 bp, 15 predicted proteins | sample CPB6_08_DNA_FD_94474 | JGI IMG/M metagenome (GOLD analysis project Ga0129333, IMG submission 94474) | Freshwater to marine salinity gradient microbial communities from Chesapeake Bay, USA - CPBay_Sum_0.6_0.8_DNA | ecosystem: Environmental > Aquatic > Marine > Coastal | place: USA: Chesapeake...
GACGAGGAGCTGCGCGACCGCGGCGCCGACCGCGCCGAGCCGGGCGTCGTCGATCGGCGTCACCCCCACCCCGCCCGTGGCGTCGCCGAGCTGGATCGCGGCGATGCCCGCGTCGAGGAACGGAACCTGGGCGCCGGTCGGCGTGACCGGGGCGATCAGGTCGAGCACCTGCAGGATCGGGCTCTGCGGCGCCACCCGGCCGGCGGCGGGCTGCTCGGCGAGCGTCTCCTGCAGGCCGCGCAGGAGCACGTCCGGGGTGCGCACGCCGCCCGTGCCGGCGAAGCGGATCGGGAGCGTGCCCGCCGGCGACCCGATCGAGCGCAGGGACACGACGGCAACGGGGCGCAGCCCGTCGGCGCGCAGGTCGCGCAGGAGCTGCTCGTTGCCGGCCTGCCCGACCGTGCCGCCGTCGGTCGAGGCGAGGACGAGCGCGCGGGCGCGGTCGACGCCGGCGAGGTCGCGCGCGAGCTCGACGACCGCCGCCGTGCCGGAGGCGTTGTCGTCGAGGCCGGGGCCCGGCGCGACGTCGTCGCGGTTGGCGATCACGACCACGGCCTCCGTGGAGGCCCCGGGCTCGACGACCCAGACGTTCTCCATCGCGACGTCGCGGCCGTCGGGCCCCGGCGCGGTGAAGGCCGAGCGGCGCACCGTCTCGCCGCTGATCTCGCCGAGCGCCCCGGCCACGTCGTCGGCGGCCTGCCCGGCCGTCGCCGAGCCGGGCGAGCGGTCCGGGACGATCTGCGCGAGCCGGCGCGCGAACTCGGCCGCGCGCGGCCCGTCGAAGCTCGGCACCACCACCAGCGAGGCCGACGGGCCGACCGGCGTGCGCACGCTGACCAGGAGGACGACGAGGGCCAGGAGCGGCGGGACGATGAACGCGACCCGCAGGGCGCGGCTCCGGCCCGAGGGGCTCCGGCGGTCCGGGCGCGGGGTTCCGAGCGGGTCGGACACAGGCCCCGTGACGGTAGCATTGGCCCGTGCCGACGCCCCACGTGGTCCTGATCGTCGACGACGAGGTGCCGCTCCAGGAGCTGCTCCAGCACGCGCTCGAGCGGGACGGCTACCGGGTCGTCGTGGCGGGCACCGCCGCCGACGGCCTGGACGCCTTCGAGCGCGAGTCGCCCGACGCGATCCTGCTCGACGTGATGCTCCCGGACCGCTCCGGGCGCGACGTCTGCCAGGAGATCCGCTCCCGCTCGACGGTGCCGATCATCATGCTGACCGCCCTCGACGACGAGGTCGACAAGGTCGTCGGGCTCGAGCTCGGCGCCGACGACTACATCACCAAGCCGTTCGGCCTCAGCGAGCTGCGCTCGCGCGTGCGCGCCGTCCTGCGGCGCGCCTCGATGGGCGCCCCGGCCGCCGACGAGCCCGACGTGGCCGTGCTCGACGAGGCGGGCGTCCGGCTCGACCGCGGGCGCCGCGCCGTCGCCGTGGACGGCGCGGACGTCGATCTCACCTACGTGGAGTTCGAGATCCTGACCACGCTGATGGAGAGCCCGGGGCGCGTCTACAGCCGCACGCAGCTGCTGGACGCCGTCTGGGGCTCGTCCGACTTCCGCGAGCCGCGCACCGTGGACGTGCACGTGCGCCACCTGCGCGAGAAGATCGAGGCGGACCCCGCCAACCCGGTGCGCATCCACACCGTCCGCGGGGTCGGCTACCGCTTCGAGGGCTAGCCGTGGACTGGCTCGTCGACCGGGTCTTCCCGTTCCGGCGGCTGACGGTCTGGCTCGGGCTGCTCGTCCTCGCCGTCGCGCTGATCACCGTCGCGCTGGCCGCCGTCCTCGTCCTGCCGTCCCTGCGCGGCGACCTCGTCGACGAGCGCGTCGCGGCGGTGGCCCGCTCCGCCGAGCAGTCGGCCCCGACCTTCGCCTCCAACTTCGCCGACGCCCTCGCCGGCACGGGCGGCTCGGCCGACGCGAACGCCGTGACCGCGGCCTACGGCGCCCTCACCGACACGCAGGCCGCGGTCTTCCAGCGGATCGACGAGGGCCGGCTGATCCCCGTCACCGAGCCGGTGGCGGACGCGGCGTCGCCCGCCGCGACGCGGGCCGCCATCGAGGCGGGCGTCCAGCGCGGCACGGCGACCGTCGACGGCACGGAGGTCGCCGAGGCCGCCTACGCGATGCGGATCGGCGACGCCGTCTACGTCGTGCTGCTGCAGTCGAGCCTCGCCGACGTCGACGCCGCCGTGCGCCTGACCGTGCGCCGCAGCCTGATCGGCGCGCTGATCGCCCTGCCGCTCGCCGTCGTCGTCGGCGCGCTCGCGGCCGCGCTCCTGACCCGGCGCCTGCGGCGCCTCGAGCGCGCCTCGAGCCGGATCGCGGCGGGGACCCTCGACGCGCCGATCGAGGACCGCGGGCGGGACGAGATCGGCGACCTCGCGCAGGCGCTCGACCGGATGCGCGACGAGCTCGCCGCCACCGACGCCGCCCGCCGCGCCTTCGTCGCCAACGCGTCGCACGAGCTGCGCACGCCCGTCTTCGCGCTGTCCGGGTTCATGGAGCTGCTCGCCGACGAGGAGGATCCCGCCCGCCGCGACCAGTACCTCGCGACGATGGGCGACCAGGTCGTCCGGCTGACCCGGCTCGCCACGGACCTGCTCGACCTGTCGCGCCTCGACTCCGGCAAGGTGCCGCTCGACATCGAGCCCGTCGAGCTGTCCGCGGTGGCCGCCCGCACCGCCTCCGACCTCGCGGCGGTGGCGCAGGCGCGCGGCGCGATCGTCGACCTCGTCGCGGACCCCGCGATGGCCCTCGGCGACGAGACGCGGATCGGGCAGATCGCCCGCGTCCTCGTCGACAACGCGCTGCGCCACAACCCCGAGGGCGTGCACGTGGTGATCGCGACGCGGGTGGCGGGCGGCGTCGCCTCGCTCGTGGTCGAGGACTCGGGGCCGCGGATCCCGGACGCGGAGGCGCGGGCCGTGTTCGGCCGCTTCGCGCGCGGCCGTGGCGCCGGCGAGGGGTCGGGCCTCGGGCTCGCGATCGCCTCCGAGCTCGCCGAGCGGATGGGCGGCCGGCTGGTGCTCGACCAGACGGGCGAGCGCAAGGCGTTCCGGCTCGACCTCGCCGAGGATGCGGGCAATTCCCCGGCGGCTCCGGCCTGAGCGCGGCTAGGCTCGGGGCATGGCCCCGGACCGCCGCAGCCTCACGGTGGTGTCGAACCGCGGCCCGATCCAGTACGGCGCGGTCGACGGCGAGCGCGTCGCGCGACGCGGCTCGGGCGGCCTCGTCTCGGCGCTGCGCGGGCTGATCGGCGGCCACGACGTGACGTGGGTCGCCTGCGCGATCACCCCGGAGGACCGCCTCGTGGCCGCCGAGCGGGCGGGCACCGCCGCGCTCGAGGAGGACGCCGCCGGCCACCCCTTCCGGCTGCGGCTCGCCGCCCCGGACCCCCCGGATTACGCGGCGATGTACGGCGAGATCGCGAACCCGCTCCTGTGGTTCATCCAGCACCGCCTCTACGGCGAGGGCGTCGAGCTCGCCTCCCCCGCCGAGCTGTCCACGGCCTGGGCCGGCTACCGCCGCTACAACGCGGCGATGGCCGCGGAGGCGCTGCACGCGGCGGACGCCGACGCGGTGATGGTCCACGACTACCAGCTCTACCTCGTGCCGCGGCTCCTGCGCGAGGCGGGCGTCACGGCGCCGATCCTGCACTTCACGCACATCCCGTGGCCCGAGACCGAGGCCTGGCGGCGGCTCCCGGACGACCTGCTCGCCGAGCTCCTGCACGGGCTGCTCGGGGCCGACATCGTCGGCTTCCAGACGCGGGGGGACGGCGAGCGCTTCCTCGCCACCTGCGCGGAGCTCCTGCCCCTGGCGCACGTCGACCCCGAGGCCCGCACGGTGCGCGTCGACGGCCACGAGGCGCAGGTGCGCCACTACCCGATCTCGATCGACCCGGCCGAGTTCCGCGGCCACCGGGACGGCCCGGCGGCCGCGGCGGCGCACGAGGCGCTCCTGCGCGAGCGGCCGCAGCGGCTGATCCTGCGCGTCGACCGCACCGACCCGTCGAAGAACATCGTGCGCGGGTTCCACGCCTACGACCGCCTGCTCGAGCGCCGCCCGGACCTGCACGGCGAGGTCGCGATGCTGTCCCTGCTGGACCCCTCGCGGCTCGCCCTGCCCATCTACGCGGCCTACCTCCAGGAGATCCGCGCGGCCGCCCAGTGGGTCAACGACCGGCACGGCCGACGCGGCTGGCTCCCCATCGACCTGCGCATTGGCGATAACTTCCCCTTGGCCGTCGCCGCGTACCGCGAGTACGACGTCCTCCTCGTGAACTCCATCGCCGACGGCATGAACCTGATCTCCAAGGAAGCACCCCTCCTGAACGAGCGCGACGGCGCCCTCGCGCTGTCGGTCCGCACGGGCTCGTTCGAGGAGCTCGGCGACCTCTGCGTGCCCGTCGAGCCGCTCGACGTCGCCCAGACCTCCGCCGCGCTCGAGGAGGCGCTCGACCTGCCCGACGCGGAGCGCATGCGCCGCGCGCTCGGGCTGCGCCGGCGCGTCGAGGAGCACGACGTGGCGGCGTGGATCCGCGCCCAGCTCGACGACCTCGCCCGCCTGCCGGAGCCGGCCCGATGAGCGACGCGCTGCTGATCGTCGCCGTCCTCAACGGCGCGCGCACCCGCGAGGAGTGCCCGAAGCTGCCCGTGTCCCCGGAGGAGCTGGCCGCCGAGGCGCGCCGCGCCGTCGACGCGGGCGCGGGCATGGTCGCGGTCAGCGCCCCCGCCTTCGACCTCGTGGTCGACGACGTCGTGCAGGCGATCCGCGCCGCCGTCGACGCGCCGCTCTGCCTGTCCACGCAGCGCGCGCGGCAGACCTCCCTCGGCACCGTCACCGCCCTGTTCGACATCCTCCGCGACGCACCCGACCTTGGCGCGGTGCACGTGCGCCCGCCCGCCCCGGACCTGCCCGCCCACCGCGAGGAGGCCCGCCAGATCCTCGAGGCGCTCGACCGGGCCGGCGTCCGGCCCGCGCCCGTCGCCGGCGGCCTCGACGCGATCGGCGACCTCGAGGTCCTCAACGACGACTCGCTGCTCGGGCGCGCCCCGTTCCTCTCGCTCGTCCTCGGCGCGCCCGCCTCGACCGACCCGGACGTGGCCGCCGGCACGCCGCAGAACGCGCTGCGCCTCGTGGACCACGCCCGCTCCGTCCTCGCGGGCCTGCCGATCGTCGCGGGCGCCCGCGACGAGGCGAGCGCGCCCGTGCAGGCCGCCGCGGCCGCCGCCGGCGCGCACGTCCGCGCCGGCCTCGAGGACAGCGTCGTCCTCCCGGACGGCGCGCCGGCCACGTCGAGCGCCCAGCTCGTGGAGCGCGCGGTCCGCCTCGGCGAGGCGCTCGGCCGGGCGCCGATGGGCCCCGACGAGGCGCGCCTGCTGATCCGCTGAGCCCGGTCCGGGCCGGGGCCCGCGGGGCTGCGATACGGTTGGCGAGATGTCCCGCTGGTGGATGGTCGCGATCGCGGTGCTCGCCACGCTCGGCGTCGTCACGCTCGTGATCGGCCTGCGCGGCGCCTCCGAGGCCACCGATGCGGCGACCGGCACGCCCGCCGTCGACGCCGGCCTGCCGGCCTTCGAGCCCTTCGACGCGCCCCCCGTCGTGGGTGAGACGATCACCGGCGGGGCCTTCGACCTCGCCGAGCTGCGCGGCACCCCGGTGGTGCTCAACTTCTGGGCGTCGTGGTGCGGCCCGTGCCGCAAGGAGATCCCCGCGCTCGCCGCCTTCCAGGCCGCCAACCCGGACCTCGCCGTCGTCGGGGTCTCCTACCAGGACGACCCGGCCGACGCGCTCGCGTTCGCCGAGGAGACGGGCGCCGACTGGCCGAGCGTGATCGACGACGGCCCGGTCGGCAGCGCCTACGGGGTGCCCGGCCTGCCGGCCACGTTCTTCATCGACGCGGAGGGCAGGGTCGTCGGCCGCATCCTCGGCGAGGCCACCGAGGCGACGCTCCAGCAGGGCGCGCAGGCGCTCGACGGCGAGTGACCGGCGGCATCGACCTCGGGGCCGTCGGCCTCGCCACCGCCTTCGCGGCCGGGTTCGTGTCGTTCCTCTCGCCGTGCGTCTGGCCGCTCGTGCCGGCGTACCTCTCGTACGTCTCGGGCGTGCCGTACGACGAGCTCGGCCGCAACACGCGCCGCGTGACCCTGACCACGCTCTGCTTCGTCGGCGGCTTCACGGTCGTGTTCGCGCTGTACGGGGTCAGCGTCGGCTACCTCGGCGGGCTGATCTCCGAGCACCGCCGCACGCTGGAGATCGCGGGCGGGATCGTCGTGATGCTGATGGGCCTCGCCCTGCTCGGCTTCGGGCAGCGCCTGGTCGGTCGCGAGGCCCGGGTCGGCCTGCCGGCCCGCCCCACCTCGTTCGCGGGCGCCGGCGTCGCCGGGGTCGCCTTCGCCGTTGGCTGGACCCCCTGCATCGGGCCGGTTCTGACCTCCGTCCTCCTCTACGCGGCCACGCAGGGCTCGGGGCGCGGCTCGATCCTGCTCCTCGCCTACGGCATCGGGCTCGGCATCCCGTTCCTCCTGTCGGGGCTGCTGGCCTCGTGGGTGCTCGAGCGCACGGGCGCGTACCGCCGCTACGGGGCCTGGATCAACCGCGTCGCCGGGGTCGTGATGATCATCGTCGGCGCGCTCCTGGCCACGGGCGAGCTGACGCGGATCACGCAGCAGCTGTCCGGCTACGGCGTGATCCTCTAGCCGCGCGGCGGGTCGTAGCCCGCGAAGGCCAGCACCTGGACGCCCGACGGGGTCAGCGGGGTCGGCATCGCGTCGACCGGGTACACCCCGAGCCCGACCACCTCGGGCAGCATCAGCCCGAAGGGCCCGTCCGCGGCGAGCCGGAAGACCCCGGCCATCTCGGTCTCGCCGGGCAGCTCGGTGAGGATCGTGCCGAGGTGCTCGGGCGCCGGGCCCGCGTAGCCGACCTCCTCGGCGAGCTCGCGCACGGCGGCCTCGAGGTAGGACTCCTCGCCGTCGACGTGGCCCGAGCAGGCGACGTCCCAGAAGCCGGGCGAGGAGTCCTTGCGCGGCGAGCGGCGCTGGAACAGCAGGCCCTCCGAGGTCTCCACGATCACGCTCACGGAGCGGTGGATCAGCGTGGCGTCGGCGTGGCACTCGGCGCGCGTGCGGTAGCCCAGCACCCGGTCATCGCGGTCGACGACGCAGAACACCTCGTCCTGGCGCTGCACGGCGGGCCCGTCCACGGCGCGTATCGTACGGCTCGATGCCGAAGGTCGTCTCCGTGGTGGGCAACCGCCCGCAGTACGTCAAGGCCGCGCCGCTCGCGCTCGCGCTCGCGGACCGCGCCGAGGTCGTCGGCGTGGACACGGGCCAGCACTACGACCCCGAGCTCTCGCAGGTCTTCTACGACGAGCTCGGGATCGCGCCACCCGTCCACCGGCTCGAGGTCGGGTCGGGCTCGCACAGCGAGATGACGGCGCGCATCCTGGAGCGGATCGGCCCCGTCCTCGAGGCCGAGGCGCCCGACTGGTGCGTCGTCTACGGCGACACCAACTCCACCCTCGCCGCCGCGCTCGCCGCCGCGAAGCTCGGGATCCCGATCGCGCACGTCGAGGCGGGCCTGCGCTCGTTCGACCGCTCGATGCCGGAGGAGGTCAACCGCGTCGTCGCGGACCGCATCTCGGACCTCCTCCTGTGCCCGTCCGACGAGGCCGTCGCCAACCTGGCCGCCGAGGGCATCACCGCCGGCGTGGAGCAGGTCGGCGACGTGATGGCGGACGCGGCGCGGCTGTTCGGCCCGATCGCGGAGCGCTCCACCGCGCTCGCCGACCTCGGTCTCGAGCCGGGCGGCTACGCCCTCTGCACCGTCCACCGCGAGGCCAACACCCGCCAGCCCGCCCTCGGCCGCATCGCCGCCGCGCTGGGCGCGCTCGACGTCGACGTCGTGCTGCCCCTGCACCCGCGCACCCGCGCGGCGCTCGCGCGCGAGGGCGTCGCCCTCGGCGGGCGGGTGCGCGCGATCGAGCCGGTCGGCTACCTCGCCTTCACGGCGCTCCTGCGCGGCGCCCGGATGCTCCTGACCGACTCCGGCGGCGCCCAGAAGGAGGCCTGGTTCCACCAGGTGCCGTGCATCACCCTGCGCGACCGCACCGAGTGGGTCGAGACGGTCGCCCACGGGGGCAACGTGCTCGTCGGCGACGACGCCGCGGCGATCGCCGCCGCCGTCGCCGACCCGCCCCGGCCCGCGTCGTGGCCGGCCCTCTACGGCGACGGCCACGCGGCCGCCCGGATCGCCGCGCTGCTCGCGCCCTGACGCGGCCGCAGCGGTCCGGCCGGTACCATCACCCCCGTGCAGCGCGATGTCGCAGTCGTGGGAGCCGGCTACGTCGGGCTCCCGCTCGCCGTGCGCCTCGCGGAGGCGGGCCGCAGCGTGGTCTGCCTCGACCCGGACGCCGCCAAGATGGAGCGGCTCAACGCCGGCGACTCCTACATCGAGGACGTGCCGTCCGCCGACCTCGCCCGGCTCGTCGGCGAGGGGCGCCTCGCCGGCACCACCGACGAGACCGACCTCCGCGACGCCGACGCGATCCTGATCTGCGTGCCGACGCCGCTCGCCGCGCACCGCGAGCCCGACCTCGGCGCGGTCCGGGCCGCGACGGCCGCCGTCGCCCGCAACCTGCGCAAGGGCCACGTGGTGGTGCTGGAGTCGACGACCTACCCCGGTACGACGCGCGAGGTGCTGCAGCCGATGCTCGAGGAGGGCGGCCTCACCGCCGGCGTCGACTTCCACCTCGCGATGTCGCCCGAGCGGATCGACCCGGGCCGCACCGACTTCACCGTGCGCACGACCCCGAAGGTGATGGGCGGCATCACCGACGCCTGCGCCGAGCGCGCGGCCGCCGTCTACGCCGGCGCCGTCGACGATGTGGTGCGCGTCTCCTCCCCGGAGGCCGCCGAGCTCGCCAAGCTGCTCGAGAACATCTTCCGCACCGTCAACATCGCGCTGGTCAACGAGCTCGCGATGCTCTGCGACCACATGGGCCTCGACGTCTGGGAGGTCATCGACGCCGCGGCCACCAAGCCGTTCGGCTTCATGCGCTTCGAGCCGGGCCCCGGCCTCGGTGGCCACTGCCTGCCGATCGACCCCTTCTACCTGACCTGGAAGGCCCGCGAGCACGGCGTCTCCACCGAGTTCATCGAGCTGGCCGGCAAGGTCAACGAGCACATGCCGCACTACTGCGTCGACCGCGTCGCGCGGCTGCTCAACGACCAGGCCAAGAGCGTCCGCGGCGCGGACGTCCTGATCCTCGGCGTCGCCTACAAGGCCGACGTCGGCGACATGCGCGAGTCGCCCGCCCTGCCGATCATCGAGCAGCTCGCCGAGCGCGGCGCCCGCGTCCGCTACCACGACCCGCACGTGCCGCACCTCGCCGAGGCCGGCCTCGACTCGCAGGACCTGACCGCCGACGCGGTGGCCGCGGCCGACTGCGTCGTGATCGTCACGGGCCACGCCGACGTCGACTACGCGCTGGTCGTCGACCGCGCCGCCGCGGTCCTCGACCTGCGCAACGCCACGGGGCGGCGCGGCCTCGGGGGGCCCAATGTCGACCGGCTCTGACGCGCCCGTCCGGGTCGGCATCGTCGGGCTCGGCTACTGGGGCCCCAACATCGCGCGCGCGCTGGCCTCGACGCCGGGCTGCGAGCTCGCCTGGGCCTGCGACCTCGACGCCGGCAACCGCGCCCGCATCGAGGGCCGCTACCCGGGCACGACGCTGACCGACCGGCTCGAGGACCTGCTCGAGGACGACGCGCTCGACGCCGTCGTCGTGGCCACGGGCGCGCCCTCGCACCACGCCCTCGGCATGCGCGTGCTCGAGGCGGGCAAGCACGCCTTCATCGAGAAGCCGCTCGCCCTCACGGTCGAGGACGCCCGCGCGCTCGTCGACGCCGCCGCGGCGCGCGACCGCGTCCTCATGGTCGGGCACCTCCTGCGCTTCCACCCGGTCTTCCAGGAGCTGCAGCGGATCGTCGACGCCGGCGACCTCGGCCGCGTCCTCTACCTGTACACGAACCGCCTCAACTTCGGGAAGGTGCGCGCCGACGAGAACGCGCTCTGGAGCCTCGCCCCGCACGACATCTCGCTGGCCCTCGCCCTCGCCGGGGAGCGCCCCGCCGAGGTCTCGGCCCGCGGCGAGGCGTTCCTGCGCGAGGGCGTCGAGGACGTCGTCTTCGGCTACCTGCACTTCCCGAGCGGGCTCGTCGCGCACCTGCACGTCTCCTGGCTCGACCCGCACAAGAGCCGCAAGCTGACCGTCGTCGGCTCCGAGGGCATGGCCGTCTTCGACGACACGGACGCCGAGCGCAAGCTGACGATCTACGAGAAGGCCTCGTCGCCGTCGCGCTTCGACACCTGGGGCGAGTTCCAGGCCCTGCGCACGGGCGACGTCAAGATCCCGCAGGTCCCGAACGCGGAGCCGCTGCTGCAGGAGACCACCGCCTTCGTCGACGCCGTCCGCCGCGGCGCGGCCACCGTCGCCTCCGGCGACGAGGGCCTCGCCGTCGTCGAGGTCCTCAACGCGCTGCAGGCCTCGCTCGAGCAGGGCGGCGCGCCCGTCCGCCTCGGGGGGGCGTGATGGGCGTCCACCCGACCGCGATCGTCGAGGACGGCGTCGTCCTCGGCGCCGACGTGGAGATCGGCCCCTACGCGGTCGTCCGCGCCGGCACCGTGCTCGGCGACGGCGTCACGGTCGGCGAGCACGCGGTGCTCGGCAAGCGCCCGAAGCTGGGCGCGCGCTCGACGGCGCAGGCCGGCGAGCTCGGCCCGCTCGAGGTCGGCGCCGGCGCGACGATCTCGACGCACGCCGTCGTCTACGCGGGCACCCGGATCGGCGAGCGCGCGATCATCGGCGACCAGGCCTTCGTGCGCGAGCGCTGCGCGATCGGCGCCGGCACCGTGATCGGCCGCGGCGTCACCGTCGAGAACGACACGACGATCGGCGAGGGCTGCCGGATCCAGTCGCAGTCCTACATCACGGCCAAGTGCCTGCTCGAGGACGACGTCTTCATCGCGCCGTGCGTCGTCACCACGAACGACAACCTGATGGGCCGCACCGAGCGCCGCCACGCGCTCACCCGGGGCGCCACGATCCGCCGCGGCGCCAGGATCGGCGGGGCCGTCGTCCTCTGCCCCGGCATCGAGGTCGGCGCGGAGGCCTTCGTCGGCGCCGGCGCCGTCGTCACCCGCGACGTGCCCGCCGGCAAGGTGCTCGTGGGGGTGCCGGCGCGCATCCTGCGCGACGTCCCCGACGACGAGCTGCGCGCCAACGGCGGCTAGGCCCGCGCGGTGGACGCCGCCCTCGCCGGCCTCCTCACCGGCCTCTCGCTGATCGTCGCGATCGGCGCCCAGAACGCGTACGTCCTGCGCCTCGGCCTGGCCCGCGAGCACGTCGGCCTCGCCGTCGCGATCTGCGCCGCGGCCGACGCGCTCCTGATCGCCGCCGGCGTCGCCGGGCTCGGCGCGCTCGTGCGGGCGCACGGCGACGTCCTCACCGCGATCACCCTGCTCGGCGCCGCCTACCTGGCCTGGTTCGCGCTGCGCTCGTTCCTGCGCGCCCGCCGCCCCGCGGCGCTGACGCCCGCCGAGCGCCCGCCCGGCCCGGCCCGCGGGGTCGCGCTGACCGTGCTCGCGCTCACCTTCCTCAACCCCCACGTCTACCTCGACACCGTGCTCCTGCTCGGCACGATCGGGGCCTCGTTCGGCGACCAGCGCTGGTGGTTCGCGCTCGGCGCCGCCCTGGCCAGCGCGATCTGGTTCTCCGGGCTCGGCTTCGGGGCGCGCCTCCTGACCCCGCTGATGGCCCGCCCCGCCACCTGGCGCGTCCTCGACGCCGCGATCGGCGTCGTGATGCTCGCGATCGCGATCCTCCTGGTGCGCTCGGCCGTCGCCTAGGCCCGCGCCGCGGCGAGCGGGTAGCGTGTGGGCATGTTCGAACTCGAGACCCTGCCCAACGGCGCGCGCATCCTGTCCGCCCCGATGCGCGACGCCGCGTCCGTCGCCGTCGTGATCGCGATCAGCGCCGGCTCGCGCTGCGAGACGCCCGCGGTGGGCGGCATCGCGCACTTCGCCGAGCACATGATGTTCAAGGGCACCGAGCGGCGCCCGACCGCCCGCGACATCTCCCAGGAGATCGACGGCATCGGCGGCGAGTTCAACGCCTTCACCGGCAAGGAGCTGACCGCGTACTACGTGAAGTGCGCGGCGGCCGACGGCGGCACCGCGCTCGACGTCCTCGCGGACATGGTCCTCCACTCCCGCTTCGACCCCGAGGAGGTCGAGCGCGAGAAGGGCGTGATCGTCGAGGAGATCAACATGTACACCGACACGCCGCGCGACATCGTCGGCCAGGTGTACGACACCGCCCGCTACGGCGACACGCCGATCGGCCGGCCGATCATCGGCACCAAGGAGACGGTGCGGGCCGCCACCCCGGACACCTTCCGGGACTACCTCGGCACCTGGTACCGGCCCGAGCGGATCGCGATCGGCCTCGGCGGCGGCGTCGACCCCGCGCTGGTCGAGGCGGTGCGCGAGCGCTTCGGCGCCCTGCCCGGCGACCCCACGCCGCCCCTGCCCGAGACCGTCGTGCCGGACATCGACGCCCCGATCGTGGCGATCGAGTCGCGCGACGGCGACCAGGCCCACATCGTGCTCGGCGTCGGCGGGATGCCGGCCTCCGACCCGGACCGCTACCCGATGGCCGTCTGGCAGGCCGTGCTCGGCGGCGGCATGTCGTCGCGCCTCTTCACCGAGGTGCGCGAGCGCCGCGGCCTCGCCTACTACGTGTTCGGCCACCACGCGAGCTACGCCGACACCGGCTCGTACGCCGTCCAGGCCGGCGTCGACCTGGCCCGCGTCGACCTCGCCGTCGAGACGATCGCCGCCGAGCTGCGCCGCATGGCCACCGAGCCGGTCGGCGCGGACGAGATCGCCAAGGCCAAGCGCTACCTGATCGGCCGCACCGTCCTCGGCCTCGAGGACCCGCGCGGGCGGATCATGTTCGGGCTGCGGCGGGAGCTCCTCGAGGACGGCTGGGTCGACCTCGACGCGGTCGTGCGGGGCATCGAGGCCGTCACCGCCGATGACCTCCTGCGCGTCGGCGAGCGCATCGTGCGGCTCGACCGCGCCGTGCTCGCGGCGGTCGGCCCGCTCGACGACCCCGAGGCGCTGCGCGCCGCGCTGGGCGCCTAGGCCCCCGTAGACTGCCGCCGTGGACCTCGCCGCCGACGTCGCGCGCCAGATCGCGCGCATGGACGCCCTGATCGAGGAGCTCGGCGGCGGCTGCACGCGGATCGACCCGCACACGCACCTCGGCCTCGACGAGGACGGGATGGCGCAGACGCCCGAGGAGCTGCTCGGCCACATGGACGCGGCCGGGGTGTCGACGGCGGCGACCTTCCCCCTCCACGACCCGGACCGCGGCGAGGACTACCGCGTCCCCAACGACCGCGTGCTCGAGTGGTGCGCGGCCTCCGGCGGGCGCGTGATCCCGTTCTGCCGGCTCAGCCTCGACGGCGACCCCGCTCCCGAGGCCGAGCGCGCGATCGCGGCCGGCGCGCGCGGCATCAAGCTGCACCCGCGCGCCCAGGCCTTCCAGCTCGACGACGACCGCCTCGACCCGGTCTTCCGGGTGGCGGCGGAGCACCGCATCCCGATCCTGATCCACGCCGGGCGCGGCATGCCGCCGATCGGCGAGGAGCTCGCCACCCAGGCGGCCCGCAACCCCGACGCGCTCCTGATCCTCGCGCACGCCGCGATCGTCGACCAGGACCGGATCGCCGAGCGCGTCGCCGGCATGCCCAACGTCGTCTTCGACAGCTCCTGCTGGAGCCCGATCGACCTGCACGCCCTGCTCACGCGGGTCCCGCCCGAGCAGCTCGTGTGGGCCTCCGACCTGCCCTACGGCACGCAGCGCGAGGCGCTGCTCCTGACCCTCTGCGTCCTGCACGAGACGGGCGCGTCGCCCGCGCAGGTCGAGGCCGTCCTCGGCGGCACCTCCGCGCGCATCCTCGCCGGCGAGCACGCCGTGCTGTCGGACCGGCCGATCGCCGCCCGCGAGCGGCCCGTCAACCTCGCCCGCCAGCGCCTCGGCGGCTACCTCGTCGCGCTCCTGCCCGCCATCTGGGCCCGGCGGCCCGACTGGGTCGGCCACTTCGGGCTCGCCGGGAACGTCTGCCGCGACGCCGAGGACGAGCTCGGCCCGCTCGGCGGGCTGATCGCCCTCGCCTCGGCGACCTGGGACGACGCGCTCGCCCGGGCCGCCGCCGTCCGCGGCGAGCCCACCCTGGACGACGTGCGCGTCACCTTCGAGCTCCTGCTCGCCGCCTGGGTCCTGTCCTACTCGCCGCGCACGCAGGAGCGCTGGGAGGCCCTCGCATGATCGCCACCGTCGTCCTCGCCGCCGGCCGCTCCGAGCGGTTCGGCTCCCCCAAGCTGCTCGCCGAGTGGTGGGGTCGCCCGCTCGTCGAGCGCGCCCTCGAGGTGGCGCCGCCCGGCCCGCGCGTGGCCGTGATCGGCACCCACACGGCCAAGCTGCTGCCCGTCTTCCAGGCGCACGGCTTCCAGTGCATCCGCAACCCCAAGCCGCAGCGCGGCCAGTCGTCGTCGCTCAGGCTCGCGCTCGACGTGATGCCCGCGGAGGTCGACGCGGTCCTCGTGCTGCTCGGCGATGCGCCGGCCGTGCCGCCGTTCGTGGTCGAGCGCGTGCTCGTCGCCTACCGGCGCCTGAACCGCGCCGTCACCGCCTCCTACGACGGGCGCACCGCGCCGCCCGTGATCATCCCGCGCGCCGACTGGGACCGCATCGACGCCGAGGGCGACCGCCCCGGCGAGCACCTCGAGCCCGAGCCGGTCGACATGAGCGACCTGCAGGAGGGCGGCGAGGACGTCGACGTCCCCGAGGACCTGTTCCGGCTGGCGGCGAAGCGCGCCGGCGTGGAGCTCGTCGAGCCCGCCGACCAGGCGGAGCTCGATGCGCGCCTCGACGATCCGACGCCGTTCGCCGTGCGCCTGCGGCGGCGCAAGGCGGCCGGCGCGGAGCGCCTCGCCGTCACGCCCCTCGCCCTCGAGAAGCTCGCCCTCGAGCACTTCCGGGGCAGCGAGGTCATCGCCCGCGTGGGCGACGAGTACGTCGGCCTGCTCGGCTGACGTCCCGCCCGAGGACTACGGCTTCTTCGGGCAGGTGAGGGTCGTCTTGCCCTTCTGCTTGCCCTTCTTGACCGTGGTCGACTTGACCTTCTTGGCCGGGCACGACTTCAGAACCTTGAGGCTGCGCAGGTCGGGGCGCACGGCGAGCGTGTGCGGGGAGAAGCTCGTCTGGTAGACGAAGAAGATCCCGTCGAGGCCGTTCATGGTGGTGCGCGTGAAGGTCGCGGACGGCGCGGTGGCGCCGTTGTTCACCATCGACAGGAAGCCGTCGATGGCGGCCGACGGCACGCCCGAGAACGCCTCCTCGGGGATGCCCATCAGAGCCA
>Ga0129333_10003114_pt1 | contig 15499 bp, 15 predicted proteins | sample CPB6_08_DNA_FD_94474 | JGI IMG/M metagenome (GOLD analysis project Ga0129333, IMG submission 94474) | Freshwater to marine salinity gradient microbial communities from Chesapeake Bay, USA - CPBay_Sum_0.6_0.8_DNA | ecosystem: Environmental > Aquatic > Marine > Coastal | place: USA: Chesapeake...
TCTCGCCATGATGAATTTGCCGCGGTAAAGCCTGATTCTGCCGAGCGACGGGCTGCCAATGCCGGGATCGAATGCATTGGCTGTGGCGTTTGCTACGCCTCCTGCGACGTAGTGTCATGGCGACCGGACTATCTGGGACCCGCGGCGCTCAACCGGTCCTGGACATTGATCAATGATGTACGCGATACCCAGCAGCAAGACAGAATGCGCGCCGTGGCAGGCGATGCCGGTTGCCACAGCTGCCATACCACCGGATCCTGCACTGAGCGCTGCCCAAAGCACATTTCGCCTACTGCCGCCATCGCCGGTCTTAAGCGAGTGACCGCCCGGGCTGCAGTGAGGGGCAAGCTATGACCGAGTCGACACTCTCTCTGGCTATCGCTCAAGCCAGACGATGGTACTGGCAACGGATCAGCGCCATGGTGCTGGCGATCTGTGCCCTGATTCATCTGGCTGGCATGATCTGGGCGGTGCGGGGTGGGCTCAGCGCGGCAGAAATTCTGGGGCGCACCCAGGGAAATTGGGGCTTTGCATCGTTCTATGCACTGTTTGTGCTGGCATGTGCCATCCATGTGCCGATTGGTCTTCACAATGTGCTGACCGAATGGACCGCGCTGAGCGAGCAAACCTCTCTCAGGCTATCACGGCTGTTTGGACTGTTTCTGCTGTTTTTCGGCCTGCGCGCCGTCTTTGCGGTTGTGGCCCCATGAAAAGACGAAATGATCAGCGCGCCCGCGCCCATGCTGTTTACTGGGCGTTTCTGACCCATCGGCTGTCCGGACTGGCCTTGGCCCTGTTTCTACCCTTTCATTTCTGGGCGCTCGGCCAGGCCCTGCATGGCGCTGCCGGGCTTGATCGCTTTTTGCAACTGACCGATCATCCCCTCTTCAAAACTGCCGAGTGGGGACTTGCGATACTCTTGTCACTCCATCTGGCTGGTGGCGTGCGCCTGCTCCTGATCGAATTCGGTGATACGGGTGGGCTTCGCAAGGACTGGATTGCGATTGCCGCAGGATTTGCCACCGTTGCCGGGCTGGCCTTTGGACTTTCACTACTGCAATAATTTTTAACCGAGGAGACTACCAAATGAACCAAAACAGACGTTCTATTCTGGCTGCTGCCCTACCTTCCGTTCTGACCCTGTCACTGCTTGGGGCAGTCCCGGCAGCAGCTCAGGATCAATGGCCAAGCAAACCTGTACGCATCATCGTTCCATTTTCTGCCGGCGGATCGACAGACGTTCTTGCCCGTCTGGTCGGCCAGAAACTGGCTGCCCGCTGGAATCAGGCCGTTGTCATTGAAAACAAGGGGGGTGCCGGGGGCAATGTGGGCGCGGATCTGGCGGCCAAATCAGCACCGGACGGATATACCCTGTTAATGGCCTCAGGAAGCATCGCCATCAATCCAAGCATCTACAAGAAGATGCCCTTTGACACCAAGAAAGACCTGGTTCCAATCACCAATGTCGCTGGTGGCCCGATGCTGGTGGTCGTTCCTGACAGCTCCCCTGCCAAAAATCTGAAAGAACTCATCGCATTGGCCAAGGCCCAACCGGGCAAGCTCAACTTCGGGTCTGCCGGCGTGGGAAGCCAGGTCCATCTGGCTGGCGAGAATTTTGCCAATGCGACTGGGGTTGAAATTACCCACGTCCCCTACAAGGGTGAAGCCGTTGCCTACAACGATCTTATGGCCAAGCAAATTGATCTGATGGTTGGCAATTTTGCTGCTGCATCCGCCCTGTTAGGCCCAGGACGTCTGCGCGCCCTGGCAGTGACCAGCAAAGACCGCACCGTGCAGTTGCCCGATGTGCCAACGGTCGCTGAAAGCGGTTTACCCGGCTTTGAAAATACCGGGTGGTTTGGACTGTTTGCACCGGCGGGTACACCGGCCCACGTGCTTGCCAAGGTCCAAAAAGATACCGCGGCCGTCATGGCAGAGACCGAGACCAAAGCCCGTTTATATGTGCAAGGCATGACGCCAATCGCCAACTCTTCAGCAGAGTTTGCCGCCACCATCGATTCGGAAATGCAGCGCTGGGCCACCGTGGTCAAGAACCGCAACATCAGAACCAACTAAGCCAACCTAGCCTTAAAGCGCTTGTATGAAGATAGACCTGATGGCAGTTGAAGAAGCTGCCAAGGAGTTATATGTCCGTTCACTGAAGCATCTGCCGCCGGACATCAAGGAGGGGCTGTCCCGACTGGACCAAGTGGAAACCGACTCCACCGCCAAACGCGTGCTGGCGACCATGGTCAAAAATATCCAGGTGGCTGAAAGCGGAGACAACCTGCTATGTCAGGACACCGGGATTCCCATCTACAACCTGTCGATTGGGCCGGGTGTTGAAGTGGACGGGCACTCACTCAAGATGGCAATTCGTCGCGGATGTGAGCGGGCCACGCGTGAGCATCCTCTTCGTTCTTCAGTCGTGCATCCGCTTTCACGCATCAACGAACACAGTTCCTGTGGCATTGAAGTGCCGGTGATCCATATCGACTTTATCGACACCCCCAAGACCCTGGAAATAGAAATGATCCCAAAGGGAAGCGGGTCAGAAAATAACTCCTTCCTCAAGATGGCGATTCCCGCTGAAGGCATCGACGCCATCAAGACTTTTGTGATCGATTGTGTACTGGCTGCTGGTGGTAAAACCTGCCCACCGACCATCGTGGGCGTTGGCATTGGCGGGACTTCTGATCTTTGTGTCGCACTGGCCAAGCGGGCCGCCACCCGGCCCCTGGGGTCTCGCTGCAATGACCCACTGGGTCAGCAGCTTGAGACTGACCTCTCTGCAGCGGTCAACCGCCTGGGCGTCGGGCCCCAAGGGTTGGGGGGTGATGCCACTGCTTTTGCGGTGCAAATTGAACTGGCTGCCACGCACATCACCATGAATCCAGTCGCGGTCAATATGCAATGCCATTCGGCGCGACGCGCCCGGGCCACCTTCAACCCTGCCGGCATCAGTTACGGTTTTTAAGGCAAGCCCATGGCTCACTACGAATTGTCGATGCCCATCACCGAACAACAGGCGCGTCAACTGCGTATCAATGACACGGTAACACTGCAGGACACCCTCTTCGGCATACGCGATGCCACCCAGATTCATATGTTTGACCGTGGCCGCAAGACGCACTTTGATCTGCGCGGCCATGCAGTCATCCATACGGCACCCAATGTCCGCAAGGTCGAACCCTCGGCAGACAACCCCGTAGGCTACCAACCGGTCTGCATTGGCACCACGACCTCTGACCGTATGGAACGTTTCACCCGTCCGCTCATGCAGGACTACGGCGTGCGCGCCATCATCGGCAAAGGTGGACTGCGCGAAGGCTCACTCAAGGCATTTGAGGAACTTGGCGGCGTCTATCTGGCCATTGTGGGTGGTACAGCCGCCCTGGAGACAACCTGGATTGAACAAATCGAGGATGTCGATCTGGATGATCTCAATCCGGAATCTCTCTGGCGCTTTCGAATTCGTGACTTTGGACCGCTGCTGGTCGCTATGGACAGTCATGGACAAAGTCTGTATGCCAACCTCAAGAAAAATCAGGCCGACAAGCGAGCCGAAGTACTGGCCAGCCTGGGAGTCCACAACGCATGACCATCCGACGCCTGCAGACTGATATTCTCATCCTGGGTTCCGGCGGTGCCGGTCTATTTGCTGCACTGCACGCCCATCAGGCGGCGCCTGAATTACAAATCACGGTAGCCGTCAAGGGTCTGCTGGGCAAGTGCGGCTGTACCCGCATGGTGCAAGGCGGCTACAACGTAGCTCTGTCCGAAGCAGACTCGGTCGAGCGGCATTTCATGGACACGATCGAAGGGAGCAAGTGGCTGTCTGACCAGGATCTGGCCTGGACACTGGTGACCGGCGCCGTTGAAAGAATCCATGAACTGGAAAACGAGCTGGGCTGTTTCTTTGACCGCAACCCGGACGGTACTGTCCACCAGAAGGCTTTCGCAGGCCAGACCTTTGACCGCACCGTCCACAAGGGAGACCTGACCGGTATCGAAATCATTAACCGACTGGCCGAACAAGTCTGGGCCCGAGGCATAGATCGGCTCGAGGAGCATCGTGCCGTCGAGTTGATCAAGACGCAAGATGGCACCGCCTTGGCGGGGGTGCTGATGATTGACATGCGGGAAGGCGAATTTGTATTTGTTCAAGCCAAGGCTGTCTTGCTGGCCACTGGTGGTGGTCCCACCATGTACAAATTCCACACCCCCTCGGGCGATAAGAGCTGCGATGGTTTGGCCATGGCCCTGCGCGCTGGCCTGGCCCTGCGCGATATGGAGATGGTTCAATTCCACCCGACCGGCCTGTTGGCCGGTACTGGTACCCGCATGACCGGCACCGTGCTGGAAGAAGGCCTGCGCGGCTCTGGCGGCTATCTTCTCAACGGTGATCGGCAGCGCTTCATGGACCGCTACGATCCTCGGCTGGAGCGGGCCACCCGCGACATTGTTTCCCGCTCGATCTTTTCTGAAATGCGGGCCGGTCGCACCACACCCAATGGGGGCGTTTACATACAAATGTCTCACCTCGGACCGCAGCGGGTTCGCAAGGAATTCAAGGGCATGGTCGAACGTTGCGCCGATTGCGGATTCGATCTGGCCGCAGGACTGGTCGAAGTTGTTCCAACCGCACACTACATGATGGGCGGCGTGGTCTTCAATGTGGACTGCAGCACCGCCCTCAACGGGTTGTTTGCTGCCGGTGAAGACACCGGCGGCGTCCATGGCGCCAACCGGCTGGGTGGCAATGGTGTGGCCAATTCGACGGTGTTTGGCGGCATTGCCGGTGACGCCATGGCAGCCTGGGTGCGGCAACACGGTAGCTTACGGTCACCTGACGAAAATGCCATCTCCGCCAGTATCCAGTGTCATCTGGCCCCTTTTAGCAAGACGGCAGGTGATCAAAATGCCGTTCGGGAAGCCCTGTATGAGTGCATGTGGCAGGACGTCGGAATTCTGCGTGATGCTGCCGGTTTGCAGCGTGCCCTCAACACGCTGGATGAATTGGACGCTCAACTGGCAAATTGCGGTGTCAGTGATGGCGACCGGGCCTTCAACCTGAGCTGGCATGACTGGCTGAACCTGCGAAACCTGATTGCTGTCAGCCGGGTGATTGCCACTGCCGCCCTGGCGCGTGAAGATTCCCGGGGCGCACATTACCGAGAAGATTTTCCAGCGGCGGGTGACCTGCCAAGTTCGAGCTACATCGTGGTGACCCAACACAGCAAGGGCTTGGCCATGCACCGTGAGCCCGTTCGTTTTACCCGGGTTGCACCGGGCCAAACCCTATTAAGTGGAGAAACAGCTTGCCTGACATGACTTCAACTTCCATGCGTGGCAGTGACCTGCTGGTTAAGTCGCTTCAATCTGCCGGAGTGACACGAATTTTTACCCTCTCAGGCAATCACATCATGCCGGTGTTTGATGCCACCCTGGGCAGGGACATCGAGCTAATTCATACCCGCCATGAGGCTGCAGCTGTACACATGGCCGATGCCTGGGCACGACTGACCGGGGGGCCAGGGATCGCTCTGGTCACTGGAGGGCCCGGCCATGCCAATGCGGTGTCCGCTCTTTACACCGCCCAGATGGCCGAATCGCCGGTGATTCTGCTGTCAGGCCATGCCCCGATCAACCAGCTTGGCATGGGCGCCTTTCAGGAGATGGCTCAAGCCGCCATGGCCGCGCCAGTCTGCAAGGCCGCCTGGACCTGTAATAGCGCCGACAACCTGGCTGCAGATCTTGCCAAAGCCATTCGAATCGCCTTGTCGGGTCGCCCCGGGCCTGTCAATTTGAATTTGCCAAACGATGTGCTGGATGCACTGACTTCGGCTCAGCCGGCTATCCCGGCCGACTTCAATCCATTGGTGCAGCCCCTGAAACCCGATACCGCTACAGATCTAATCCAGGTGCTCGCACGCGCGCAGCGGCCCTTGATCCTGGCAGGTCCGGCCTGTCTTTCAAGGACAGGGCGTTTGGAACTGGCAAGGCTTGAAGCGGCCTGCGAAATTCCCGTCATTGGCATGGAAAGCCCCCGCGGTATCGCTGACCCCAGTCTTGGGGCTTATGCGCAGGTCTTGATGCGTTCGGATTGCCTCCTGCTTTTAAACAAGCGTCTGGACTTCACCCTCAAGTTTGGACAATCGCCGGCCATCATGGCCGATGCCAGGGTGTATCAAATCGATCCTGACGTGAGCGAGATCGAACGTTCACGCAAAGCCCTGGGCGATCGATTGCTTGGCAGTCACGAAGCCGACCCCTTCTCGGCCATCGGTTCACTGCGGCAGGCAGCGCGTCCACATCACAACAAAGAATGGCTTGCTGAAGTTCGAGCAGCCCTGGCTTGGCGACCTCCCGCCTGGAATGAGGCCACCTCGGGCGTACCCGAGCGGCTCCACCCGGTAGAGATGCTGCGACCACTGCAACGGGTGCTGGACAGTCATCCGGATGCTGTCCTGGTGATCGATGGGGGAGAAATCGGTCAGTGGGCGATGGCCTGCCTGAATGCGCCCAACCGGATCGTCAATGGTGTCGCCGGTTCAATTGGATCGGCCTTGTCGCTGGGACTGGGGGCACGCTGCGCTTTACCCGATGTACCTGTCGTTGCGGTGATGGGCGACGGTACGGTTGGTTTTCACATCAGTGAATTTGACACCGCAGTTCGCTATGGCCTGCCGCTACTTGCCGTGATTGGCAACGATGCCCGCTGGAATGCTGAGTATCAAATCCAAATGCGAGACTATGGCCCCGACCGCCTGATTGGCTGTGAATTACAGGCCACAGACTACGGTGCAGTAGCCCGTGCCTTTGGTGGCCACGGCGAACGTATTACCCAGGCCACGCAAATGAATTCAGCCCTTGAACAGGCTCGCTCCAGTGGCTTGCCTGCTCTGCTGAATGTGATGATCGAAGGTTTGCCTGCGCCCCAGATCAGGTATTGATTTCTTAAATCAACCAATGCTTGAGCTTTCCTGGGGCGCGATGCTGGGACCGGCAATGATTGTCACGCTGGCCTATGCCGTGTATGGCTTGACGGGATTTGGCGCGGTGATAGTCGGCCTGCCCCTTCTGGCTCATTTTTTTTCCCTGCGTTTTGCGGTACCCATGATGCTGGTGTTTGATGTCTGCACCGGCCTGTTGTTGGGCCTGAAGTATCGTCATCAGGCCGACTGGAGTGAAATCAAACGTCTGTTGCCCTTTCTTTTGCTGGGCATGGCCATTGGGGTTCCCTTGCTGGCTTTTGCTCCGGAACGCTGGCTGATTCTCGGCCTCGGACTTTTTGTGCTGGGCTACGCCAGCTGGAGCCTTCTGAGTCAGCCCAATCCTGTGCAAATTTCACCTCGGTGGGTTGGACTGACTGGTCTGGTCGGTGGTGCCTTCACCGCACTTTACGGTACAGGTGGGCCCATCTACGCCATCTATCTGGCACGACGGATTGAATTGGTGCATGTTTTACGCGCCACTTTGGGCTTGTTGATTTTCGGGACTGCTCTGGCACGTTTGCTAATGTTTGCAGGCAGCGGGTTTTATGCCCAACAAGGTTTGCTGGCTCTGGCCTTCATTCTGCTTCCCTGTGCATTGGCGGGCTATTTTTTAGGGGCCAGGCTGCACACACGCATCGAGTTGTCATTGGCCAAGCGAATCATCTGGCTGTTACTGCTTGCCAGCGGCCTCAACCTGGTCTTGCGAAGCTGGTCTACGAGCTGAAGCTGATATCCTTGCCATAGTGAACTACGCACAGCTTCTGTTTCCAGATTTTTTTCTCATTCTGTGCGGCTATCTGGTCTGTCGGCACACAGCACTTAACCGGACCGTCTGGGAGCAGGTCGAAACACTGGTTTACTATTTTCTGTTTCCCGTACTGCTTTTTCACAGTATCGTACGCAGCCCGCTCGATCTCTCGGTCGCTACCAGCCTGATTGGGGCCGGCCTGATCCTGAGCCTGGCTGGAATTGCCCTAGCTTATAGCCTGCCATTTTTTTCCTGGCAGGGTCATTCAGTTGACGCCCTGTTGCATGCGGCGGGGGCGCAGGTTTCTTTTCGGTTCAATTCCTATATTGCCCTGGCCCTGGCCGATCGACTGGCCGGAACCCAGGGCGTTTTGATGATTGCCATCCTGATCGGCTTTTGCATTCCCCTGGTGAATGTTGGAGCAGTCTGGCCGATGGCCCGGCATGCGCAGCGAAATTTATGGCGCGAGTTGGCTCGCAATCCATTGATCATTGCCACATTTCTGGGGGTCAGTGCCAATCTGATGAATTTTCAGATGCCAATCTGGCTTGCACCCACAGCGACCAGACTTGGTGCTGCTGCCGTGGCGCTGGGGCTTATGTCAGCCGGTGCAGGTTTGCGGCTAGGCACTCTGACCACCGCGACCGGGCTCAGCGCAGGGCTGCTCATCATCCGGCACCTGTTGCTGCCATTGGTTGCTTTGGGACTGTCTCTGGGCTTTGAGCTCAACGCAATTCAGTCGACCATCTTGTTATGTTTTTCAGCTTTGCCCACCGCCTCCAGCAGCTATGTGTTGGCGACCAAGATGGGCTATGACGGGGCTTTCGTAGCCGGCCTGGTCACCCTCTCCACCCTGCTTGGCATGCTGAGCTTGCCGTTTGCGCTGGGCGTGTTGTTACCCCTGCTTTCCCGCTTCTGAGCCCATCCGCTCCGCCGGCCTTCTGTGGACATGGCAGGCCGCCGATTTGCCCTGTAGGCATTAGCGTTAATGGGGTGCGCTGTCAGCCTGCGCCAGGGCCCAATGAACATGCTCCAGCACCAGCGCGTCACATCCCTGGGCCCGGCGCTGCAGCGCCGCGATCAAGTCTGGATCAGGGTTCGTCCTCAGTGCGTTGCCAATGGCCACTGCAAGATTGCGCAACCAGCGCGAATAGCCAATTCTGCGAATCGGGCTGCCCTCGGTTCGCTGCATGAACTCAGCCTCAGACCATCCAAACAGGCTGAGAAGGGTGGCACCAACCATGCCGTCCCGCACATCAAAATCTGGCAGCGCATGGCGCCGCGCATATTTGTTCCAGGGGCACACCAGCTGACAGTCATCACACCCGTAGATCCGATTGCCAATCAGAGGCCGCAACTCAAGGGGAATCGGACCCGCATGTTCAATCGTCAGGTAGGAAATACAGCGCCTGGCGTCCAGTTTATTGGGCTGCACAATTGCGCGGGTGGGGCAAACGCTCATGCAGGCGTCACATGAACCACAATGCGCACTCACAGCCGGGGTTTCTGGCAGGGAAATGTCCACGAAGATCTCACCCAGAAAGAACATGGACCCGGCCTCGCGGTTAAGCACCAGGGTGTGCTTGCCGCGCCAACCCAAACCGCTGCGACTTGCCAGCTCCGCCTCAAGTACCGGAGCCGAGTCTGTAAAGACCCGATAGCCAAGCGGCCCCAGGTGTTGCGCGATCCGCTGGGCAAGTTGCTGCAACCGGGAGCGCAATACCTTGTGATAATCCCTGCCACGTGCATAAAGAGAAATCACACCCCGTTCTGGCTGTTGTAGGCGGGCCAACTCCAAGGCCTGCCAGTCTGGGGGGGTCGATACGGGCAGATAATCCATGCAAAGCGTGATCACACTGACAGTTCCAGGAACGAGTTCGGCTGGGCGGGCCCGCTTCAGACCATGTGCGGCCATATAGGCCATGCTGCCGTGAAATCCCTGGGCAAGCCAGTCCTGCAGCCCGGGCTCGGCCTCGCTCAGGTCGACACCGGCAACGCCAATTTGGGAAAATCCAAGTTCGCGGGCCCAGTCCTGAATTTGAGAGACGAATTGAGTTCTGTTGTTCATCACCAAGGCATTGTAAAAACCTTGTCTTTTCTTGACGAAAAAGACACCCAGAGGTTCGCCACCCAACTGGCCGCTCAGCCAGCGCTAAAGAACGCCCTGGTGAAAATCCATGGTGACCTGGGCGCTGGAAAAACCACCCTGGTGCGTTACCTTCTGCGCGCGCTGGGAATCACCGGCCGCATCAAAAGTCCGACCTACGCGGTGGTTGAACCCTATGAATTGCCCAACCTGAACATCTGGCACTTTGATTTCTACCGCTTCAACGACCCCAGGGAATGGGAAGAGGCTGGTTTTAGGGACATTTTTGCCAGCCAGGGATTAAAGCTGGTGGAGTGGCCAGAAAAAGCCCAGGGCTACCTGCCGCAGGCTGACCTGGAAGTTGATCTGCAAGTCGAGCCTGACCAGACCCGGCGTGTCCTGCTAAAGGCCAACACGTCCAGTGGCAGCTCACTGATCAGCGATATTGACGGCCGGGGTGCTGCTTGAAGCGCAGGAAGCTGTTGCAGCAAGGCAGCCTGGTGCTGCTTCTAGGTAGTGCTCAGATCGCCCGCGGGGCAACCATTCTGGCTGTTAGGGTATGGCCGGCCGCAGACTACACGCGCGTGACCATCGAATCTGATGCTGCCCTCAGCACCCGTCAGCTGTTTGTGCCCAATCCGCCCCGACTTGCTGTAGATATTGAAGGCATCGAGCTGAACCCTACCCTACGGGACATTGTGGCCAAAGTTCGGTCTGACGATCCCAATATTGCCGGCGTGCGGGTCGGCCAAAATGCGCCGTCGGTGGTTCGAATTGTGCTGGACCTTAAGCTGGCCATTTCACCGCAGGTATTCACCCTGCCACCGATTGCGGCCTACCAACATCGCCTGGTGCTTGATCTCTACCCGGTCCAGGCTATCGACCCGCTGGAATCCCTGATTCGCAATCGGCTAGACAGTCCGGCCCCTGCATCGGGCAAACAAGCTGATCCTCTGGGTGATCTGATGCAACAGCAGGCCCAGCGACCGATGCAACCCGAGGCGAAGTCCAATTCACCGGCTCCAGTAGCCCGGCCCAGTACAACCGAGCGGCTGATCATTGTTGCAATTGACCCTGGCCACGGTGGTGAGGATCCAGGCGCCATCGGCCCTGGCGGGACTAAGGAAAAAGATGTGGTGCTGGCGCTGGCTCGCCGTCTGCGCGAGCAAATCAATGCCAGCAGCACTCAGGGGCATGTGATGCGCGCATACCTGATCCGGGATGCAGATTATTTTGTTCCTCTACATGTGCGCGTGCAAAAGGCCAGGCAAGTTCAGGCTGATCTGTTCGTCAGCATCCACGCCGATGCCTTCTACACCGCCCGCCCTCAGGGCGCCAGTGTTTTTGCCCTGAGCCATGGTGGTGCCTCCAGCAGCGCAGCTCGCTGGATTGCTGCAAAAGAGAACAAGGCCGACCTGATCGGCGGCATCAACATTCAGTCCAAGGACAAGCAGGTGATGCATGCACTGCTTGACATGAGCACGACCGCTCAGATTAAGGACAGCCTGAAGCTTGGTGGCTCCTTATTGGGAGAGATTGGCAAGGTTGGCAAACTGCACAAACCTCGGGTGGAACAAGCCGGGTTTGCAGTTTTGAAAGCCCCGGATATACCCAGCGTTCTGGTAGAGGCCGGTTTCATCAGCAACCCGGATGAGGAAGCCAAGCTCAACAATGAGGCCTACAAGGAGCAACTGGCTGATGCGCTGCTCAAAGGGATCAAGGCCTACTTTGCCAAAAATCCCCCGCTTGCGCGAAGTAACAAGGTCTAGCTGGACACCTGACTCCCATTCAATCCCTACGCGAAATGGCCCAAGCGCTTCGAGCGAGACCAGGGTGGAAGTCAAACCGATTGGTTGGACCCCTGGCCCGAACCAAGCGGCATATGAGAAAAGGCTCTGACCTCTTCCTCGCTCAGCGTTTCGCGTGACAACAAATCTGCGCTACCTTGCTCCAAGAGCAGACGTCGAGCGCTCAGCAACTGGGTGGCCTGGCGCATCGCGGCCTCGGTCAAATTGCGCACCGAGCAGTCAATCTCACGGCTCGTCTGCGGCGAAAAGCGTCTCTCCCTCACCCCGATGCCCTCAGGCAATGCGCCAAGAAATGGCGAGGGTGGGTCTTCGTAGGCTACCTGACCCAGCGTCTCATCCATGCCAAATCGCATCACCATGCTGCGCGCAATATCGGTGGCTTTGACCAGGTCATCGGCCGCACCGGTTGAAACCTTTCCGATCACAAGCATTTCGGCCGCCCGTCCAGCCAACAATACCGTCATCTTGTTCTCAAGCTCCTGACGGGTCATCAAGAAGCGGTCCTCTGTCGGTCGCTGCAGGGTGTAGCCCAGAGCGCCGATACCGCGTGGGATGATGGATACCTTGTGAACCTTATCCATGCCGGGCAAAGCCATCGCCACCAGCGCATGCCCCATTTCATGGACCGCGATGATGCGTCGTTCTTCCGGGTTGAGGATGCGGTTTCGTCTTTCCAGACCCGCCACGATCCGTTCCACGGCCTGGGTAAAGTCTGACAGGCTCACATCATTGGCCTTGCGACGCGTTGCCGCCAGGGCAGCCTCATTCACCAAATTGGCCAAATCAGCCCCGGTAAAGCCTGGGGTCAGGGCTGCTATCTGTTCTAGGTCTGTGTTGGGTGCCAGCTTGATACGACGACTATGGACCTGCAAGATCTGCAGACGCCCCACCTTGTCCGGTCGATCGACCAGAACCTGTCGATCGAACCTACCCGCCCGCAACAGGGCCGGGTCCAGAATTTCGGGCCGATTAGTGGCCGCAAGCAATACCAGCCCGGTCCGGGGGTCAAAACCATCCAACTCAGCCAGTAGTTGATTGAGTGTTTGCTCCTTCTCGTCATGACCGCCCAGGCTCCAGGCCCCGCGCGCTCGACCCAAGGCATCAAGCTCATCAATGAAAATGATGGCAGGCGCATGTTGACGCGCCTGATCAAAGAGATCACGGACCCGGGCGGCCCCCACACCGACAAACATCTCAACAAACTCTGAGCCGTTGATCGAGAAAAAGGGGACAGCGGCCTGACCCGCTACCGCGCGCGCCAACAAGGTCTTGCCTGTGCCGGGCGGCCCAACCAGCAAAATACCTTTGGGCATACGTGCACCAAGCCGACTGTGTTCGTTGGGGTCCTTCAGAAAATCGACCACTTCCTCCAGCTCAGCCTTAGCTTCGTCAACGCCGGCCACATCGTCAAAAGTCACCTTGGTGTCACTTTCAACAAAGACCTTTGCTTTACTTTTGCCAATCGACAACAGCCCCTCACCCAGGCCACCTCCCAAGCCACCCCGCTCTGCCATTTTGCGGATTGCAAACATCCAGACAAAAAAGAAAATCAGCGCTGGCGCCAGCCAGGAAAACACGTCACGCAAAAAAGTACTCTGAATGACACCCGTAAAACGCACACCCGATTGAGCAAGATCGTGCGCCAAATCCAGCTCAACGCGAGTGGTTGAGAAGCGTGAACGTCCATCTGGCAGGGGCTGGTGCAACTCGCCTTCCAGATGGTTGGGGAAAACAGAAATTTCCTTGATGTTTTTCCGATCAAGCTCGGCCATGAACTCGCTGTAGCTCAGTGGTTGAACCTGTTGCCACTGCTGCACATAGTCGCGCAGAACCAAGACCCCCACTAAGGCCAGAATGACATACCAGACATTCCATTGGGTGCTTTTTTGCACCGGTCAGCCTCCATCGACGCGGGGATTGGACCAACCCTCGGCAGGTTCGCCAGTATCCGGGTCAATCCATTCGGAGATGCCCAGCTCACTCTCGGCTTCTTGCAAGGTTTCACCGGGCTCAGGCGTTTCACCGGCAGAGGACAGCATATCGGCCTCAGCTTCTTCAACGCTTTTGAATGGGCCAACTTCCTGCAGGTTCTCAAGCCCGCGCCAGTAATAGCCATCCGGACGTTGGACCACCAGCCCCAGCATCTCACCTTCGGCTTCAGGAATCGCCTTCATGCTGGCAGTTTTTGGCCCAGGCTTTGTGGAGATTTTTTTAGGAGTCATCTCAAGCACCTTCTTCCGACCAGGGTACTTAGCATCAGGCCGTCTGACAACGCCAGGCTTGAGCCATATCAAGTTTTGAACAGCTTGCCCAAGGTAATTGGTTTACTAATTGTTTTTTTGCCTGGCCTTCCAAGCTCCGTAGATCACGATCATGCCGGGTACAAGAATCAAACCCCAAATGATTTTTTCAAGGTTGTCCTTGACCCAAGGAAGGCTGCCCAAAAAATAGCCGGCGGTACAAATACCCAAAACCCAGATGAGGGCCCCGACGATGTTGTAGGTGGTGAATTTGGCACGGCTCATGGCCGCCACACCTCCGACAAAGGGTACAAAGGTGCGTAAAAACGGCATAAAACGCGCCAACACGATGGTGATGCCACCATAGGTTTCATAAAATTCATGCGCTCTGTCGAAGGCGGCCTTATTGAACAGTCTTGAATCCTCCCACTGAAAGACACGAGGGCCAAAATATCGTCCGATCGAGTAGTTGCACTGATCTCCCAAAACAGCAGCGCACAGGAGCAAGGGGACCACAAGGGAATAATCCAGCAGGCCGGCACCGGCCATGGCCCCCACCACAAACAGCAGAGAATCCCCCGGCAAAAAGGGCATGATCACAACACCAGTTTCGACAAAAAGTATCAGAAAGAGCAGGGCATAGACCCAGGCTCCATAGTTCTGCACAAATAACTCAAGATGCCGATCTACATGCAGGATGAAGTCGATCAAGAATGTGATGGTTTCCATGGGCTGTGATTATCCCGGTGCGTCTGGGCATTCCAGCCAAGCCGCCTAAAATATTCATGTGATTCCCTTGTCTCCCCTACCCCAACAACCACGCTCGATCCAAGAGCTGCCAGATTCTCTGATCAGCCAGATCGCTGCCGGTGAAGTGGTGGAGCGGCCCGCCTCGGTGGTACGCGAGTTGGTTGACAATGCCTTGGATGCGGGTGCCCAGCAAATCACACTGAGATTGCTGTCCGGTGGCGTACGCCTAATTGTTGTGGAGGATGATGGCTGGGGTATCGCCCGTGAAGAGCTACCGCTTGCCCTCAGACGACATGCCACCAGCAAGATCCGTGACCTGCGCGAACTTGAATCGGTAGCCACCATGGGTTTTCGCGGTGAAGCCTTGGCCGCGATCAACGCAATTTCCGACTGTGCAATTCTTTCTAGGCCTGCCGGCCAGGACAATGCCTGGCAGCTTGATGGTCGAAGCGGCGAACTCAAGGCGGTGGCGCGGAGTGCCGGAACTACCGTCGAAGTCAGGGAGCTTTTTTACAGTACCCCGGCCCGCAGAAAATTTCTCAAGTCCGACGCCACCGAGCTGGCGCATTGCATCGAATCGGTGCGTCGTCATGCCCTGGCCAGACCCGACGTGAGTTTTTCAATATGGCATGAAGGCAAGCTGGTTGAACAATGGCGCGCCTGCCATGGCCCCAACGCGCTTGAAAAAAGACTGGCCGATCTATTGGGCGAAGAGTTCATTGGCAACTCAGTCGCTGTTGACTTTGTTGTCTCGCCTCAATTCTCTGGCAAAGCACCGAGTCTGCGCGTGTGGGGTCGGGCAGGTGTACCCGATGCCGCACGCTCTCGAGCCGATCACCAATATGCCTATGTGAACGGCCGTTTCGTCA
>Ga0129333_10003116_pt1 | contig 15498 bp, 20 predicted proteins | sample CPB6_08_DNA_FD_94474 | JGI IMG/M metagenome (GOLD analysis project Ga0129333, IMG submission 94474) | Freshwater to marine salinity gradient microbial communities from Chesapeake Bay, USA - CPBay_Sum_0.6_0.8_DNA | ecosystem: Environmental > Aquatic > Marine > Coastal | place: USA: Chesapeake...
ACACCTATAACAACTGGGTGAAGATCAAAGAAACCTTTGAGACTTCTGGTAATACTGATAATATGTTCTATAAAAGAGCAGTAGAAATAGTTAAAACTAGAGTTGATCCACTTGCAAAGTTTCTTGGAGATGAAAAGTGATGGAACCTCAAGACGAATTTATTACACGTTCTGAAGTTCAGGAGATGATTGATGCAGCTATCAGAAGACACAATCGCAATGCTTCTATCATTAGCATGTGCGTCGGTTGGGTGGTTCTTGCTTTATTTGCTGAGGGACTTTTGAGGTTAATTGGAGTTATTCCGCCATTATTTCCATGGATCAAAATCACTCTGAACTAATATTTCTAGTTCCTTGGTTTGTACTTGTGACAATCTCTATATCAATGTTTGTACAAGGATGGATGATCATAAATGCTTATCATGGATACTCAAAAAGTCCAAAGGTAAAACATCCAGAGTTAAATAATGTAAGAGCAGGAGATCCTTTACTTGTGATAAGATTCTCGGACGAAGATATAGAAAAACTACAAGAAAAAATTTTAAAACAAAAAATGGAAGAACTATTTGAAGAACCATCAACTTATGAGGATGAGGAAGATGAATAAGAATATATATAATGCACTAACAATTTTTGGTTTAATTGGAATTTTGATTATCTGGTCCTTGACACACGCTTATCCATCATGATAAAATTAGTAGAGTTGATTCTGACAAACCAGGTATCGCTATTCATTATTGGTTGCCTCTTGACAATCGCTCCAGCAATCGGTATACTGATAGTGCATTCAAAGAAACTCCCATAAATATTTGGGAATATACAAAGTATTCCCAAATGGAAACGAGAGTTTGTAAAAAATGTGGAAAAGAAAAACTCCTGGACTTGACGCAATTTCCATCTGCAGGTATGATAAAGGGAGTTCAATATTACAGACACAAATGTATTCCTTGTTATTCTAAACAAAAACTTGAAGAAGGTTCTTTAAGAATGCAAAAGTTTAGAGAGCATAAAAAAACTTTATCGTGCAATAGATGTGGATACAGTGATTATAGAGCACTTGAATTTCATCACCCCAATAACGATAAAGATGAATTTGACCCTTGCGTAATAGCAAGAAGTAGGTCTTGGGAAAATGTTATAAAAGAACTAAACAAATGTGAAGTTCTTTGTTCTAATTGTCATAGAATAGAACACTATATCGGGCATTAGCGCAGTTTGGTAGCGCGTTCCGTTTGGGGCGGAAAGGTCAAAGGTTCAAATCCTTTATGCCCGACTCATAAAACTCACTTTATGAAAATGAATCAAGAAATTAACGAACTTACAACATTTACAATTGAAGAGTTTCAAAATGATTTTGATAACCTTATGAATAGAGTAGAAGGTGGAGAATCGTTCATCATATCAAGTGAGCACGGAAACGCAGTCATCGTACCATACAATGAAGTGGTACAAATATTTCAAGAATCTGGTGTGAGCGAGGACCTCATACGAATACACACCGACCACGAAGAAGGTTCTTGACATAGAGTTCCAGGTCCTCTACAATAGACCTGGATTTATGGGACTGTCGCCTATGGGTTAAGGCCCACTGCTTATAACGGTGTGAACTGAGTTCAAGTCTCAGCAGTCCTACCTTGCAGGTTTAGCTCTCTGGCGAAAGCACCGAACTCATAATTCGGCTAAGGTGGGTTCGATCCCCACAACCTGCATTGGACGCTTATTGAAGTGTCCTACTTGACTTTCAAACATCACTTCTCTATAATACTAAGGTCAACAATCAAAACAATGACTATCACTGCTAAATTCAAGAAAGACATTCAAACCCTTCGCGGTGCTGCTAATGGCGACTTCTACCTTGATGTAAAGAATCCGAAATTATACAAAAAGGTTCGTCGTTACTACGAAAACGAAGGCGTTGTATTCTCTGGTGATCCTCTTGATGATTATGAGATGCTTATGGAATATGTTCTTGCTGATCTTGAGTCTGTTGAAGTTGCATGAAACCTAAAGTTCTTTTGGAACGTGAAGGATATCGCTTCGTAGAAGTTGGTATTCTTGAAATTAACGGTAAACCTGATTACCGTATGCAAAAACAAAACGAATACACTAAACGTTGGAATGACATTTATCTTTTTGATAATAGTCTACAATGTACTACTGCAATGGAAGACATTGATTATGCGCGTTGGTTAGACCCAGACAGAGTACCTTGCTATATTAAAGATGATTAAATAGTCTCGGTATGACTTAAAACTAGCCCTGGTCGGGAGCAAACCCCTTATGTCTAAAACAAGTGTCCTAAGATATCTTGGGAACTTTCTTCTCATAATTGGTTATCAAACTATGTTGTGGGGAGATTTTAAATATGGTTTAATGTTAAAAGTTGTTGGGGGATTACTCACAGTACCTTTTGCTATTAAACTTAAATTATGGGATGTGCTATTCTTATGTGCATTTTTTGGTATCTCCGAAATATCAAAGTTATCCCAACTTTATTTTAGTCCTGGAATGACTTAAAACTTATACTGGTGGAGTCAATATGACCCTATTATGAGTTTACGTCATCTCTTAAATGCCGTTGGTGCGGATGGGGAATTTTTTCTCCGCCTGGTTTCCAATTTCCAGTCAAAAAATTGGTGGCGAGCCTGAAATTTCCAAAGAGGAGTTGCATAAACTCCTCTTTTTTAGTATAATATATTAAAAGTATTTTTTTCTTTATGAAAGTAGCATTGATAACTGGCATAACCGGACAGGATGGTTCATATCTAGCTGAGCTTCTTTTGGAGAAAGGTTATAAAGTTCATGGAATCATTCGTAGAAATTCGACTTCAGATCCAACTGATAGAATTAAACAATTATTAGATAATCCAAACATTACTCTTCACTATGGAGATCTATCTGATTTTTCAAATGTAACTTCTTTGATTCAAGAAACAAAACCTGATGAAATTTATAACTTAGCAGCACAAAGTCATGTAAAAGTTTCTTTTTCAAATTCATTATACACCACGGATATTAATGCTGTTGGCGTGACTAGATTGTTAGAAGCTATTAGAGTTCTTGGAATGGATGGTAGAATTAAATTCTACCAAGCTTCAACATCTGAAATGTTTGGTAAAGTTCAGGAAGTTCCTCAAAAAGAAACTACTCCATTTTATCCAAGATCTCCCTATGGAGTAGCAAAATTATACGCACATTGGTTGGTTAAAAATTATAGAGAATCTTATAATTTGTTTGCATGTAACGGAATTCTTTTTAATCACGAATCTCCCAGAAGGGGTGAATTGTTTGTAACAAGAAAAATTACAAAAACTCTTGCAGAAATTAAAACCGGAATTAAAAAAGGACCTCTTGAACTTGGAAATCTCGATGCAAAACGTGATTGGGGACATGCTAAAGATTATGTTAGAGGTATGTGGATGATGTTACAAGAACAAGATCCTGATGATTACATTTTAAGTATGGAAGAGCAACACTCAGTTAGAGATTTTATTAACATTTCTTGTAAAAATCTGGGATTTGATATAGAGTGGAGTGGAAGTAATATAAATGAAATAGGTATAGATAAAAACACAGGAAAAATAATTATTCAAATTAATCCTGATTACTATCGTCCAACTGAAGTTGAAACTCTTATTGGAGATTGTACCAAAGCAAAAACTAAACTTGGATGGAAACCAGAATACACATTTAAAAATTTAGTAGAAGAAATGTGTGAATATGATCTTAAAAAAGCATTGGAGAAAAAAAATGAGTATGTATACTGAAATCGAATCTTGTAGAGTTAGTAAAGAAAAAGATCTAGTAACATTTTTAAATTTGGGAAATCAAAAACTAACAGGAGTTTTCCCAAAACCAGAAGAAAATTTAGAGTCTGGACCATTAGAATTGGTCTGGAGTCCCTCTAGTTATCTTGTACAACTAAAACATACTTTTGAACCTACTGAGATGTATGGCAATAACTATGGATATAGATCTGGACTGAATAATTCAATGGTTCAGCATCTTGTCAATAAAGCAAAATATTTAATTGAATTGTCCGAACTTCAACCAGGCGATGTTGTTGTAGATATTGGGTCTAATGATTGTACAACACTTAAGGCATTTCCTTCGGATGTAAAAAGAATTGGAATCGATCCAACAATTAAAAAATTCTCTCAGTATTATCCAGATGATATTCCATACGTTGCAGATTTCTTTTCCGAAGAATCTTATCGTTTTATTGAAAAGGATAAGTATGCAAAATTGGTGATGTCAATCGCTTGTTTTTATGATTTGGAAGATCCTATTTCTTTTGTTAGAGACATTCGTTCTATTCTTACTGATGATGGTCTGTGGCATTTTGAGCAAGCATATCTTCCATCCACTTTAAGATCTCTTTCTTATGACACCGCTTGTCATGAGCATATTGAGTATTATTCAATGCTTTCAGTTCAAAATATTCTTGAACAGGCAGGAATGAAAATTGTAGATGTTACTCTGAATGATATTAACGGAGGAAGTTTTGCAGTTACCGCATGTAAAGATACAAACACTTCTATTAAGGTAAATCATTCTGTTATTGATTGGTTGATTGATGAAGAATATAAAATGGGTCTTCACACTGTAAAACCTTACTTTGAGTTTGCTCAAAGAACGTATGAGCATCGTGATTCTCTTGTCAATCTTGTTCGTTCTCTGAGAGCAGATGGCAAAACAATCTATGGTTATGGTGCTTCAACAAAAGGAAATGTCCTTCTTCAGTGGTGTGGATTTACTTCTGATGATATCACTGCAATTGGTGAAGTTAACTCTGATAAATTTGGATGCGTAACTCCTGGAACAAATATTCCTATTATTTCTGAAGAAGAAGTTAAGGAAAATAACCCAGATTATTTGATTGTTCTTCCTTGGCACTTTAAAAACGGAATCATTCAGAGAGAGAAGGAATATATGAATTCTGGTGGTAAGTTTATCTTCCCTCTACCTTATATTCAAATAGTTTGATTAATAATGAACGTATTAATCATTAATCATAAAATTAAAGAATGTGGAGTATATCAATACGGAAAAAGAGTTGCTGAGATTCTAAAAAATTCAAAAAATCATAATTTTGTTTATTTGGAACTAGACTCTCATGCAGATCTAGATCTTGAAATAGAAAAACATTCTCCAAATTTTATAATCTATAACTGGACTGGGGGAACCATGCCGTGGGTCACCCCCGAAACAGTTCAAAACCTAAGACAAAATCAAATAAAACAATTTTTATTGGTTCATAATACTTGGAATTATTCCAAGTTCTTTGATGGATATTTACACCAACATCCTTATTGGAACAATGTTGATAATGTAAATTTTGCAATTCCTAGACCACTTCCTTTCTTTCATAAAGAAAAAGAAAATAATTCTTCTGACGTTATTCGTATAGGATCTTTTGGTTTTGGATTAGTTAATAAGTATTTTGATGAGGTTTGTAGAATCGTTAATGAACAATTTGATGATGATTTGGTTGAACTTAGATTGCATTTGACATCGGGAGCTTTTGCTGGTTCTAACCAAAATGTTTTACATGTAAAACAATCATGTTATAATAATATCACTAAACCTACTATCAAATTAAATATAACTACTGATTTTATAAGTGATACTGAATTGCTTAATTTTTTATCTGGCAATGATTTAAATATATTTTTCTACCAAGATTATCCAGATTATAATGGCATATCATCGGTGATTGATTATGCCCTTGCTGTTGAAAAACCAATAGCAATTAATAAAAGTTCTATGTATTCTCATATTTTAGATTGTGAACCTTCAATTTGTGTTGAAGATATGGATCTAAGGGACATTATTTCTAATGGATTTGCTCCATTACAAGAAAGAAAAAATTCTTGGTCTCATGAAAACTTTATATATACTTTTGAAAAAATAATTGAAAAATTTGAGTAAAAAATATGCAATTTTATTCTGATGCTAAACAAGATGAATTTGTCGCTAATCTTTTAGAATTCAAAAAAAACGGATATTGTGTTGACATTGGATCATGCCACTCCATTTATTCGAATAATACTTTTGCATTCCAGGAATTAGATTGGACTTCAATAAGTGTTGAAATTCAAAGTAGTTATAACTCTAGTTACTCTTCCACAAGAAAACTGGGTGTTCATTTGAATGAAAGTGCCTTAGAAGTAAATTATAAAGAAGTTTTTAAGGAGTATGAATTTCCAAAGAATATTGATTATTTGTCTATTGATATTGATACCTTATCTTGTGATGTTTTGAAATTAATTCCTTTTGATGAATATAGTTTTAAAGTAATTACTATTGAGCATGATGGATACCTTTATGGAGATCAATATAGAAAAATTCAGAGAGATTTTTTAACTGATAAAGGATATTTTCTTCTATGCTCAAATGTTTATGTTGAGCAGGATGGATACTATGGTAAGGAATGTCCATTTGAAGATTGGTGGATCAACCCAAATGAGTTTTCTGAGGAGTTGATTGAAAAAATCAAATCAGATTCTTTGCTTCCATCGCAAATTATAGAAAAATTTAATTGATTAAAATGAATAAAAAACAAAAAATTAAAGATAAAATTATAGAAATATCCAAACTTGGGTTAACGGATAAAGCAACATATCATTCTTATGAAGATGTTTATCCATCATTACTTGAAAAGTATGTGGGGAAGAAAAATAATATTTTAGAAATTGGTATTGGAGGAGGTGGTGGGGGACTAAAAATACTATCAGAACTTTTTCCAGAATCTAAAATATACGGAGTAGATAATAATCTAAGTAGATGTAATCTTTTCGATTTGAGTACACTATCTAACTTAGAGTTATTTGAATTCGATCAGTGTGATAGTAAAATGGTAGAAAAACTGCCAGGACTTGATTTCGTTATTGAAGATGCATCTCACGAAATGCAAATGTCAATTAAGACATTTGAAATGTTAGAGCACAAATTAAATCCTGGCGCAACATATGTCATAGAAGATGTATATCCACATTTTTATGATGATTATTTGAAAGATGGTAGATTCGAGGTTATTGATCTTAGAAAAAACAAAGGAAGAGGTGATGATATAATATCTGTTTATTATAAGAAGTAATAAATTATGAAATATTCAAAGGTCATTATTTGGGGTCATCCTTTATATTCTCATACTCATTCTTACGTACACTCTTCATACTATAAAACTTTTAAATATCTTGGGTACGATGTTTACTGGTTTCATGATAATGATTATCCAGATGATTTTGATTATACGAATACTTTGTTTATTGGAGAGGGATTTGCAGATTCTAAAATACCATTAAATGATAGTAGTTGTTATATGATTATGTACTGTCCATCACCAAAAAAATATGAAGGCGTTGGTAGATATATTGATATTCGTATGGCAGCAGTAGATTTTAAAGATCATATTCAAGAGTACTCTCTTGACAAAAATACTGCGAAAAAAATAGGTCCAGCTTGTTATTTTGTTCCAAAGACTTCTGAAAAAGTTAGGATAAAAAATGACTACCATGACTATGAGATCGATGATTTTGATAAGGTTTATATTAGCTGGGCTACAAACCTTTTACCGCATGAAATAGATTATGATGACATGTATATTCCCAGAGAACCAAACATTTACTTCTGTGGTACTATATCAGGTTCTGGTCTTGGAGAAAATCTTTCAAAATGGGGACCTTTTATTGAAGAAGTAACGAAAGCTGGATATGGGTTTATTCCAAATGATCCATGGCAAAATCCACTATCAGATGAAGAAGTCATAAGAAGAATGAGAGAATCTCTTTTGGGTGTTGATATACGTGGACCTTTACATATCAAACAAAGATTGCTCACTTGTAGAGTATTTAAAAATATTAGTTATGGGCATCTTGGAGTAACAAATTCTGAAGAAATTTATAATGAGATGGAAGGAAACTGTGTTTATAATTCTGATACAGCAGAACTCTTTCATGATGCCATGGCAAAACGGGAAGATGCAGATATGATAGAAAAGGGTATGAAACTAGTTAAGGAAAAACATACTTATATTAATAGAATTGAATCTTTACTCTCTATTTTATAACTTATGAATATTGGATTTTTTTATACCGTTTTTAAAGAAAAAAGGGCAACAGAATATTCCATTCAGCAATTAAGAAATAATTATCCAGATTCTTCAATATACTTAGTATCTGATGGTGGTTTAGATTTTTCATATTTGGAAAATGAGTATGAAAATTTAAAAACATCATTAGAAGAAGATACTATGAGTGATACTTTTAATATTACTGCTGGATCAACAGGGTGTGACTATATTGTAGGTAACTATAGAGAAGAATTTTACCAAAAAGCAATAAAAAAATGTGCTTATACTGTTTTGGATAGGATTGTAAAATCTATAGAATATTGTAACTATCCTGATTGGATGGTAATGTGTGATCCAGACTGTTTGATAAGAGGTAAATTAAATTTCCCCGAAAATGCAAAAATATTAGGTAGTAGGGTAAATTGTTGTTTGCCTCAAGGATATCAAAACTTACTGAAGAGTATTCCTGGAGCAGTTCCTATATCTAACTGGGGAGCATCTCCTTGTGTTTTTGAAGTTAAAACTTTCTTAGAGGCACTAGAAAAGTTTAGGTATCTTGATACCACAGAAAATCTTTTAGATAAGTTATGTTTAGAATTTTATGCTATGTACGCTCATGACGTTTTATTTCCAACAATATTTGCATTAGTTGGAGAAGAAGAAGTTTTTAATCATGATGTGGTAGAATGTACAAGAAATCCAAACTGGAAAAATACTTCACATCCACTAGTTCATCAGTTTAGAGAATATTATTAAAATGATAGGTTTCAATCATCTTGGTCAGATAGGTAGACTTGGAAATCAAATGTTTCAGTGTGCTGGATTAGTTGGTGTTGCTGAAAAAAGGGGATTTGATTATTGTATTCCGGATCACTCTATGCATAGCGAATATGGTGGATATCGATATCATGAACTTCAGTCTTGCTTTAAAATGCAAGACTTTGAAAATAGATATGGGTACGTTGATGGGGATATTGTTCATCTGGAACAATATCATTTTTGTCAAGATCTTTTGGATGAATGTCCAGATAATTGTACTTTAGTTGGATATTTCGAGTCTGAAAAATATTTTAAACATGTTGAAGAAAAAATAAGAAAGAATTATCAATTTGTTGATTTTATTCATGAATCGTGTTATAATTATGCAAAAGATTACTTAAAAGATAAACCAGTGGGTGTTGTTGTCCGCAGAGGAGACTTTCTTGCAGAACATAATAAAAATAGACATAGAGTTTGTGACATTGAATATTATGAAAAATCTTTAAATAAATTTGAAGATAGAACTACTTTAATTTTTTCTGATGATATACCCTGGTGCAAATCTCAAAAAGTTTTTCAAAACAAAAATATATTTTTTGTTGATCAAAGTTTGAACGTATTTAAGGGACATTTTGATTTATGTTTGCTTTCTATGTGCCATGATTTTATAATTGCAAATAGTACTTTTGCTTGGTGGGGCGCTTGGTTATCTTCTAATAATGATAAAAAAGTTATAGCACCGCAAAAATGGTATGGACCTGAATTAGAACATTTGATATTGGGCGATCAATTGCCGGAAAGTTGGGAAAGAATCTAATCATGAACAATATAACAATAGTTACTGCTCTTTATAATATTCAGCGCCAAAATATGGATGGTAGAAATTGGAATGAATATCTTGAGTGGTTTGGCGAAACTTTAAAATTAAACTGCCCGATGGTAATTTTTGTTGATAGTGACTTAGTTGATTTTGTTAATCAATACCGAAATGTTGATACAACAAAAATTATTACGCAAAGACTTGTAGATATTCCATACTATCATTTAAAAAATGATATGGATTTGATTCTCCACTCAAGAGAATATAGAGAAAAAATAGGGTGTCCTGAAAGAATAGAATGTAATCATTCCCTATATTCGATTATTCAATACTCAAAATTTAAATGGATTGAGAAAGCAATTAAAGACAATTATTTTAATAGTGATTATTATTTTTGGTTAGATGCTGGGGCATCCAGATTTTTTGGAAATTTAAATTTGGATTTAAATTTTCCAAGTAAGTCTGCCTTGGAAGCATTATATGAAATTGGAGAAAAATGTTTGATTCAATTAAATACAGAAACTTATCATGATCTTGTAAATTCAAAAACTTTGAATAAAGATTATTTTTATGATCCTCGTTCATTTGTTTGTGGTACTTTTTTTGGGATGCATAAACACATTCATTCTACCCTTCTAAAAAATATTGAAAATATATTTTTTAATGATATGATAAAAAATAATAATGTTAATAATGAACAAATTGCTCTTGCGTATTTGGTTAAAAATAATCCAGAAATCTTCGAAATTTATTATAGAGATAATTGGAAACAAATTGCACTATTTGAGGAAATGACAAAATGAAGATTTGTTTGGTTGGTCCCGGTATTATGTCCATCCCTCCCAATGGTTGGGGGGCTGTAGAATCAATTATTTGGGATTGTGCCAATGAATTGGGAGAATTAAATTATCAAGGAATGATATTAAATACTCCGGATAAGAATGAGATTATATCAACGATTAAAGAAGAACAATTTGATTTTATTCATATTCATTATGATGTTTTTTGTAATTTGATACCTAATATTAAAAAAGCATCTCCCAATTCAGTTATTGCATTATCATCTCATTATCCATATATCAATCAGTTTGATAAACACCGACTTGATGGTTATGATAAAATTTTTGATTGGATGATATCTAATAGCAATAGTTATTATAATTTTTGTGTTTCTGATAAAGATTTGGATGTTTTTAAGTCAAAAGGTATTGATGAAGATAAACTTTATCTTTTTAAAACAGGAGCACAGCATAGAGACATAAAACAAGTATTAAATCCAAAATATATTGATCGATCAATATGTGTTGGCAAGATTGATAGGAGAAAAATGCAATATTTTTATCAACCTATAAACACTATCGATTTTGTTGGTCCTATTGGAGATTCTTATAATTTTGATGTCAATAAAAATTATTTGGGAGAATGGACAAGAAATGAAATATATGATAAAATAGGAGAATATGCAAACATTGTTTTACTTTCTATTGGGGAAAATGGAACACCTTTAGTAATTAAAGAATCTTTAATGTCTGGCCTTGGCGTAGTGACTTCTGAATATTGTGCATATGAGTTAGATACTAGTCTGCCATTTATTACTATTATTCCAAATGACAAATTAAATGATTTAGATTATGTAAACAACTGTTTAATCGAAAATAGAAAAATTTCTATTTCTATGAGAAGTGAAATTATTGAGTATGGAATTCAAAATTTTTCTTGGGAAAAATTAATTAAATCATATGCAGATACTGTAATTAAATTACTATGAAGTTTTCTTTAGTTGGTCCTGGTATTATGCCCATTCCTCCATCAGGATGGGGTGCGATAGAAATTTTAATATGGGATTACAAACTTACTCTTGAAAAACTAGGACATGAGGTTCAAATTGTAAACACTTCTGATTTGAATGATGCACTCAAACAAATTAATTTTTTTAATCCAGATTTTGTGCATATTCAATATGATGATTACGTATACTTATATCCACATATCAAATATCCTTGTGCAGTAACTACTCATTTTGCTTATCTTGAAAGAGAGGAAATGATGGGTCCCTACAAACAAAGAGTGTTTGATGTTTTTAAACAAATTAAACCTACTGTTTTTGGATTATCTGAAGGTATTAATGAAGTTTACAATAATTCATGTGGCATATCTAGAGATAAGTTATTTTTAAATCCAAATGGAGTTAATCTTAAAAATTTTAAAACTTCTAAAAATCCAAAGTTCTTAGATAAGTCACTTTATCTTGCAACTATAGATCATAGGAAACGTCAATTTTTATTTCAGGATATTAAATCTCTTTGGTATGCTGGCAATATAAGAGATGAGAGATTTGATAAAACAAAAAATTATCTTGGTGAGTGGAACAAAGAATATCTTTATAATAATTTAACCGACTATGGGAATCTTGTGCTCCTATCAGATGGAGAAGCACATCCATTGGTGTGTATGGAAGCATTTGCTGCAGGTCTTGGAGTTGTTGTATGTGAATGGGGGAAAGCAAATTTAGATATTGATAAAGAGTTTATTACTGTTATTCCGGAAAGTAACATTAATGATATTGATTTTATTGAGAATGCCATAGTTAAAAATAGAGAATATTCTATTTCTCATAGAGAAGAAATTCTACAATATGCAAAACAATTTGATTGGATGAATATAATTGAAAAATATTATATCAAAAATGTTGATCAAATAATTTCTAATTACAAAAATAAAAATATTTTTAAAAATTCAAAAGTTTCAGTGGGAATTTTTTAAATGAAGATAGCAGTTAACTTTATTGGAACGGGTAATTATTTAAAATTTTTCCCAAAATATTATGAAACTTTTATGGAATATTTTATTCCGGAGTGTGAAAAAGATTTTTTTGTATTTACTGATGGTGAACTAGGTGATGATATTCCTGAAAATATTAAAATTATTCCAGTAACCGAAGAAAACGAAATACAAAAAGAAGATTACAATAATTGGGAATCCATAACTATTAAAAGTATGGGTGGATTGAAGAGATATGAACAAATAAAAAAAATAAAACAACAACTCTCATCGTATGACTGGTATGTTTATCTAGACGCTGATATGTATTGTTGTTCTCAAACAATTTCTTATAAAGATTTTTTTGATGATACAAAAAACTTTTTTGCTGTTCAGCACCCATGTCAAAATTTAGATATGTGCAAATTTACATCTCCAACTAAAGAAAGTCTTCCATTTGAAAGAAATAAAGAATCTCTTTCTTATGTCTCGTATGAAGATCAAGTGGATGATATTTATGTTCAAGGATGCTTGTGGGGAGGAAAAATTCCAAAAATATTTGATCTTATAGATACTCTTTCCGATAGAATTGTTGATGATCTAAATCGTGGTATAATATCTATTGCTAGGGATGAAAGTCACTTAAACCGATATAGAATAGATCATATTGAAGATTTTCATGTATTGCATCCTTCATTTGCAAAACCCGGAGATTATTCTTCTGATCAGTTTACTTTTGATGCTAGAATTATTCATTCACCACTTGATAAGAAAAAAATTTTAAATTCGTAATTATGGATAAAAATAAATCACTTTATAAACTTAAAAATATTGGACCTATTTATTATTTAAATCTTGATGAACAACCAGAGAGAAGAGAATATATGGAGTCCCAGTTTAAGTATTGGGAAATAGAAAATTACACACGTATTTCTGCTTATGACGGTAGAGTAGATGATTTGAGCGATATTATCAGTGGACGTTATCCTGAAATGATGTCTTCTGGAGAAATTGGATGCATTACTTCCCATTTGAAAGCGATTAAGCACTGGTATGAAACTTCTGATAGTTCATATGCAATCATCATGGAAGATGATTGTAGTCTTGATTTAGTAAAGTATTGGAATTTTACCTGGTCAGACTTTTATGCCCATATTCCTTATGATTGGGATGTTGTTCAAATTGCAATTATTTGTACTGGGGATATTCACGTTAAACTTCATAAAAGATTTGTAAATGATTTTTCAACTGCTTGTTATTTGATTACCAGACATCATGCAGAAAAACTCCTAAGATTTCACATCCGTGGTGATAAGTATAAACTTGATAATGGAGTTAAGCCACGTCCTGTTGCTGATGACTTGATTTATAATTCTGGAAATACATATTCTATTCCTTTGCTTCTTTATAGAATTGAACTTGGATCATCAATTCATCCAGAACATATTGATGCATTTCATAGAGGAAACTATGAAGCATTGAGTCAATATTGGTCTCAGAAAGGTGCTGAGATTGATATTAAAGATTATATGAATTATGATCCTTATCTTGGGCGAATAACTGAAAATTCTGCCACACAACAAAACCCTTGACAAGACTTGCGAATCCATCTATACTAAATAAGTACTTAAGAATTAAGTTGTAATTCTTAACATTTGTCCTATAGTACATAAACAATTTTTATGAAACTCAAACAACTGATGCTTGCACCTGTTGCTCTGGGAATGGTTGCTCCTGTTGCTGCGAATGCCGCAGATCTTAATATGGTAGCAGTCAACCAATATTCCACCGAGCAGGTCACAAGCGTCACTCAATTTTCTGATGTCCGTCCTACCGATTGGGCGTATCAAGCACTCAGCAACCTTGTAGAGCGTTATGGTTGCGTTGCTGGTTATCCTAACGGCACCTTTGCTGGTGGTTCGTCAATGACCCGTTATGAGGCAGCAGCACTTCTTAACGCCTGCCTTGATCGCGTTACTGAGGTTACCGATGAACTGAAGCGTCTTCAGAATGAGTTCTCTGCTGAACTTGCTGTTCTCCGTGGTCGTGTTGATGCTGCTGAGGCACGCATCGGTCAACTGGAAGCAACTCAGTTTTCTACCACTACCAAACTGCGTGGTGAAGCAACCTTCGTTCTGGGTGGTGTTCCTGGTTATGATACCAAGACTGACGTAAGCACTCGTGCTGCTTTCAACTATGATGTTCGTCTGAACTTTGACACTTCGTTCACTGGTAAGGACCTTCTTCGTACTCGTCTGCGTTCTGCTAACTTCAGCACCGATCCCTTTGGTTCTTCGTCTTCCCTGTTCAAACTGGACAAAGCAGACAACATGGAAACTAGTGTTGGTGATAGTGTAGTGATTGATCGTCTCTACTACTCTTTCCCTGCACTGAATAAGAAGGCAACTCTGACTGTTGGTGCCAAGGTTCGTAATACTGAAATGGCATGGATTCCTTCCGTTTATAAGTCGGAAGTTCTTGATTTCTTTGCTGTTGCTGGTGCTCCCGGTGTCTATAACAAGGCAACTGGTGCTGGTTTCGGTGCTCTGTGGAGTCAGGGTAAGACTGGTCTTGTTGCTGGTCTGAACTATGTCGCTCAGAAGGGTGATGATAGTGAAACTGGTGTTTTTGATGAGTCCAGTGGTCTGAACACTCTGGCACAAATCGGTTACCGTGGTAAGAACTGGGGTATCGGTGCTGGTTACCGTTATGGTACTGCAGGTACTCGTGTTCGCACCTACAACGGTCTGAATGGTGCTTCTGGTGCTCTGGTTCCCGGTCAAACCTCTAATGGTTATGCCGTGAACGCATACTGGCAACCTCAGAAATCGGGTATTGTTCCTTCTGTGTCTGCTGGTTATGGTTGGAACACCGTAAGTGGTACTGCTAGTGCTGCTACTGATAGTCAGTCGTGGTTCGCTGGTCTCCAGTGGGCAGACGTATTTGCCAAAGGCAACTCCGCAGGTGTTGCAATCGGTCAAGCACCCACTGGTGAGGACCTTGAGAAAGCAACGATGCTTGAAATTTTCTACAAGTATCAGGTGTCTGACAATATCAGCATCACTCCTGCGATCTTCTATGCAAGT
>Ga0129333_10003117_pt1 | contig 15497 bp, 27 predicted proteins | sample CPB6_08_DNA_FD_94474 | JGI IMG/M metagenome (GOLD analysis project Ga0129333, IMG submission 94474) | Freshwater to marine salinity gradient microbial communities from Chesapeake Bay, USA - CPBay_Sum_0.6_0.8_DNA | ecosystem: Environmental > Aquatic > Marine > Coastal | place: USA: Chesapeake...
GCTGGTAACGACGGCCATCTAATGATGGTCGAGTTCGATCCTTCTAATGCAGTTAGTGTTCCTACTGATTGCAATTTCCAGAAGCTTCGCGTTTCTAAATACAAAGTCATTGGTGAAGTTCCTTTCGAGCGTATTAAGGAGACTGAAGCTCCGCTTAACGAACCATATTATAATACTGATGAAGAAATTAGTATTGATGATGACGATGATGATTGCGACGACGATTGTGGTTGCAATATCAATGAAGGCTATGGATATAGCGATGCTACTATTCTAGCCATTAAGAATTACGTTGAGGGTCGCGTTGAAGGTGGAACACCTGCTACCCTCAAGTCCATTCAGTCCCGCCTAAAGGGAACGCATATCTCTTGTCAAGAAATCAAGGATATTTGTTTGGATCTAGGATTTACCGTTCAGGAAGACGATAACATTGCTTTGTCTCATAGTCTTGTAACTATTGTGACAACCAGTGAAAAGTCTGATGATCAGTAATATTATAACATGAGTGAAACAGCTACAGTTACACAACCAGTTGTCTTGTTGAATGCTATCACAAAGGCAACTCCAGAACAGATTGACACTTTGTGGTCAATTCTAAAGTACAAGGAAATCGGTATCTACCGTAAGATTAAGTGCATGAGTTCTGTGCTTGGTCTTAACTTTGATAATGTAGTTACTGATCTTCCAAAAGATGAGAGTGGTAGAATCTTGGATCACAAGACTCGCCATCTAATTCACGACACATTAATCAAGAATTCTTAATGAATAAACGATATATCGTTAGAGACAAGGATGGAACGTATCAGTCAGCTTATAATCTTGCGCTAGGAAAGAAGCAAGCGTATGATTGGGCTATGCAGTGCGCCAAATCCGTAAATGGAGTGATTTACTATGTAGAAGGCGACTCTAGTAAAGAACAAGAAGTGTTCCGCGCTCCAGATAATTATCGCCGTTAAGTAAAATAGGTTTACGGTTATCCTAGAAAACCGTTTTTTTATGGCACATTTTGTTAAACTGCATCAATTAGATCTCACTCATGATAATTCTAAAACTTATCATGAAGTATTACTAAATCTTGATTTAGTAGTTAGTATAGAAAAAAGTAAAGTACATTCAGTTCTATATACAAAGAACAACGCCAACACTGGCATTAGAGTTAAAGAATCTCTTGATGAGATTCTTAAGCTGTCTCAGAACTGCTGCAAATGAAAACCTGCGATATCTGCAAGAAACCTACTGTTCTTTTAGAAGATTTAGAATATTGTTCTGTATGTGTTGATTGTTTGGGAGAAATAGAAGAACAAGATCAAAGCGAAGATCCTTATGACTCCTTCAATACCAGAGAATAAAGAACTTAAATTCGCTAAGGTTAAAATCTTTATACCTCTAATTTGCTATAATAGAACGTGCCACGCCGAATATATGTATTCGATGCTTGGATTAATGTCTCATTTTCACAGTTCATTTTTTCAAGCCACGTTTTATCCAATATTTTTTGAAAGCTTAATTTCTAGGGGTAGGAATGCAGCAGTTGCAGAATTTTTAAGAAGCGATTGCACACATTTATTATTTATTGATGGAGATATATCTTTCGATCCTAAAGATGTAGATAAATTAATTGTTAGCAATAAAGACGTTATTTGTTCTCCATATCCTAAAAAATACATTAAATTGGAAAACGTTTTAAAACAAAATCATGAGTTAGTAGATTTTGCAGTATCTGGAAATGTAAAACAAGTTGGCGAATCTTTATATGAGATCGATTCTGTAGCTACAGGTTTTCTTTTAATTAAAAGAGAGGTATTTGAAAAAATTCTTATTTTTAATAAAAACTTATCATATATTAATGATATCGATGGGTATGGAATCGGTAATAAAATGTGGGATTTCTTTAAAGTTGGTATAAATCCTAAGACTAAAGTATATGATAGTGAAGACTGGGGTTTTTGTAATCTATGGAGATCTATAGGTGAAAAAGTCTATGCTCGCAGTGATATTCAATTAACTCATTGGGGCTGGCATGGATATAAAGGAGATTTTGATCGATGGTTAAAAGTTAATAATAAAAAACATGACTGATAAAAGCACTAAAAAACTCATAGAACGATTTCCAAAGATTTTTGGCAAAAGTTTTAATTTTGAGTGTGATGATGGATGGTTCGATATTATTTTCGATCTATGCCGAGATATGCAACAAGAAGTAAATAATTCTGGTTGTGAACAAGTAGTCGCCGCACAAGTTAAAGAAAAGTTTGCAGGACTTCGTTTTTATTCAAGCGGTGGAAATGAAGTTACTCACGCTATGATTGAAAAGTATTCTAAACTTTCTTCTCAGACTTGTGAAGTTACTGGCGGAAAAGGATCTATACATGAAAAGAATGGGTGGTACAAAACACTGTCTACTCAATCCGCAATACTTCTTGGATTCAAGAAGTGTAAATAAAAAGCAAACCCTCCATCACTGGAGGGTTTTTTATTAGTCTTTCTTTGGTGGTTTTGGACCTTTATGAGGTGGCCCCATTTTCTTTCGATCTTCTGGAGTTATTTTAGAGCGTTCTTCTTTATCTAGTTTTCCATCTTTGTTTATATCATATTTTTTTAGAAGTTCTTCATGATTTTTCTTTCTCAAATCTTTTTCTTTTTGTTCCATCTTTTGTTTGCGTAATTCATGATTTGGATCTTCTTGAGCCAAAACTGAAACGCAGAATGCTAGTGATAATATAGATAATAAATATTTCATATCTATAATTAATGACACATAAAAAAGATAAAGAGATACATTTTTTACTCTATCTTTACAATTATTTTTAAATCTATCTATTTTTGTCTATAATACTTCAATGAAGGCTGTCGAATATAAAAATTTGCTATACATCAGTGCATCTAATTCTTACAACGATCTTTGCGTAACTAAAAACTGTATTTACAATCTTTGCAAAAATAAAACAAATGTACTTTGGAAACAAGTAAACACTATTTCCGATTCTATCAATTCAACAATAGATAAAACAATTTCTATTACTAAAAAAAGATTATTGTCTTATAATCAAGTAGTAATCGATTCTCATCCTAACAAATGGGATGCTTTACTATCGGAAAACAAAGTAAATACAGAAAATAAATTTATAATCGGTAAACTTTCATGTTTTTCTGACGATCTAAATAAATGTTTAATAGATATAATAAATAATAGCAAAGTAAACGCTATAGTAGCATCTGATCAAAAAGCTTATGATTTATTAAATAATTTAAATATAACTAAAGAAATTCTATTAGATACAATCGAATATTCTGTTTATGAATATCAATTTCATAGCATTAATTATTTTTTATCAATAGGTAATTTAGTTATAAACAAGAACATAGGTAATTTATATATCAATGATTTTGATTTATATTATATATTCGATCCCAGCATAGAAGACTTAGAATCAATAACTGACTCCTTTTTAAATTCTCTCGTTTGGGAAGATAAAAAAATCTTAGTTATAGTTAATGCCGATCCACAATCTATAAAAGAAAAATCCAAAAACTTTCCTAATCATGCTCCGATACTTATTATAAATGAAAAATTAAACTTAGATCAGATAAGAAGTTTGCACAAAATAGGAGATTATTATTTTCAAAATACAAATAAATATTTATTTTGTTATAACGATTTTGAAGCCATCAATATTAAAAATAAAAAAATAATCAATTGCAATATCAATACTAACTATATCGAATATTTTAAAAATAAAAATTCTGATGAGAAACAAGAAATCGAACACGCTAAAGAAGAAATATCTGATAAAAGAATATTAAATATAGGTTTATATGGAGAAATGTTTATTGAAACAACTAGAAATAATAATAATGGAAAAATTAATTTAAATTGTAATCAAATAGCTTTTTATTCACATAGATCTGGTTGGGATTATGTAATGACGCAAATGTTTGGTTATCATAATGAAAATGGAATAATGTTTGACGGCTTTTTAGAAAATGCTTTTGCTTGGAGAAAAGAAGAATATATAAAAAATAAAGTTATACCATACAAAAAACCTTGGGTTGGTGTATTTCATAATCCTCCTAACATGAAACCTTGGTTTACAGATAATGCTTCTTGCGCTAACATGATGGTAAATGATAGATATTTCAATGAAAGTCTTAAATCTTGTAAAGGTTTATATGTGTTATCAGAATATCATGCTAGATATTTGCGAGAAGTAATAAAAAAAGTTCCTATCAATGTTTTATATCATCCAACAGAAATTCCTGATATAATTTTTAGCTTCGAAAATTTTATTAATAATGAAGATAAAAAAGTATACAATATCGGATGGTGGCAAAGAAAATTAAATTCTTTTTATCAATTAAAAAGTCCATACAGAAAAGTAAGACTTCTTCCTAATAATAGATGTTCACAGACCATAGATAGACTTTCTAAAATAGAAAGAGCAATATATAATATTCAATTAACTGAAGAACAAGCTTCTTCTGTTGAAATGAAAGAACATATTGAGAACGATTTATATGATATTGAGCTTTCTAAAAATTTAGTATTCTTAGATTTATATGATAGTAGCGCAAACAACGCCATAATAGAATGCATTGCTCGCGCAACTCCTATTTTAATAAATATGCATCCTGCGGTTATTGAATATCTTGGAGAAGAATATCCATTTTATTATTCGTGCTACGAAGAAGCTGAATATAAATTAAATCAATTAGATCTAATAGAAAAAACTCACTCTTATCTTTTAAATTCTAAAAAAAGAAACAATATAAAAATAGAAACATTTTTACAAGAATTTGAGAGATCTAGTATATATAATAGTTTATGATCGCGCCCAAGATTAAAGAAGTATTTTATCGTCGAACAGTTTATAAAGTACCTATCGATGATGTTCGATATGTTGATGGTTGTGATGTAGCAAAATTACCAAATGAGACTTTCGTATTTTGGAATGACGAAAGAAAAGTTTGGCAACCTGCTACACCATTAATGATCGAACTATTTACTGGTAAAAAAGTAGTACAAGTTGATATCGATGGCGTTTTATATCCAGCGTTATCTTTCGTTAATGAAAATGAAACCATTGAAGAAGAGAAGGTATCTAGCGGTAGAATAGATTTCGTGATTAAATTTAATAAGGATAAGAATGTTTGGCAATTAGTTCCCCCTAATACTAAAACTCATGAAGATTTCTTGAAAAAGAAAAATGAAATATGAATAATTTAAAAAATAAATTTTGCAAAAATCCTTGGGATTTTTTTTTGATAGGCACAAATTATTCAACTCAATGTTGTTATATACATACCAATATAGGCCAAATAAAAACTAATGATATTTTCGATGTCTGGAATTCAGACTTAGCTCAAGATGTCAGAAAGTCTATATTAGATGGAACTTTTTCTCATTGTAAAAAAGAAATATGTCCATCCATACAAGATGGAACTCTGCCTGATAGAAATACAGATGATCCATACATAAGAACAATTATTGATAATTATATTTTGACTACAAAAGAAATACCTAGTTATATTCATTTGTGTAATGATTTAAGTTGTAATCTTGAATGCCCAAGTTGTAGAAAAGAAAAAGTTAGAAATTTCTTTAATGAAAAAGATTTCAAAGTTAATAAAGAATTCTTAGATAATTTGCTTATCAATATTTCTAATAATCCTCATAAAGAAATTTTAATAAATATAACTGGATCAGGCGATCCATTCGCTTCTAAACTTTATAGAGAATTCTTATTTTCTATAGATGGAGATCTTTATCCGAATCTAAAAATAGGATTACAAACGAATGGTACAATGATGACTCCAAAGTATTGGAATATGATACAAAGAATACATAAAAATATATCTCACGTTTTAATTTCTATTGATGCTGGATGTAAAGAAACTTATGATAAAGTTAGAGTTGGCGGCAATTGGAATATTTTAAATGAAAATATTAGGTTTCTTAAAAATTTTATGGAAGAAAATAATTTGTATTTTTACACAGAACTATCTTTTATTTTACAACAAAAAAATTATAGAGATTTGCCTTTGTTTGCAAAACTAGCTCATGAATTGAATTATACAGCAGCAGTATCTTTAATATATCCTTGGTATTCTTCAGCATTTTTCAAAGAAGCAATGGTTTATGAGAAAGATCATCCAGAATATAAATCTTTGTTAGAAGTATTAAGAGATCCCATTTTTGAAGAATATCCTATAAAATGGGGAAATGTTACTCCATATAGAGAAATAGCATTACATTATGAATGATTTAAATGATAGATTTTGTATGCGTCCATTTGAGCATCTTGAAATACATAATGAATCCACAACCACTGATAAAATTAGAACATATTGCTGTTGTCCTACTTGGATAAAGACTTCTTTTGGATATATATACGATCCTGAAATTAGTCAAAATTCTTTTTTATTAAAGAAAAGTTTCGATGAAGTTTGGAATAGCGATAAAGCTATTGATTTCAGGAAAAGTGTTTTAGATGGATCATTTAAATATTGTCATATCGATAGATGTCCATATATACAACATAATACTTTGCCTTATAAAAAAAATTATCTTGAATTTATAAATCAAACTATAAAAGATGATTATAAAATATCTTCTCCAAGAGAACTTAATTTATGTTACGATAGAAGTTGCAATTTAGCTTGCCCCAGTTGCAGAAAAAATTTTATGTACATAAAAAAAGACACAGATGAATATAAATTGAAAATACAATTAAATTCTTTAATACTAGATTTTATTCATAAAGATAATTTTTATTTACAAATAAATTGCACCGGCTCAGGAGATCCATTTGCTTCTAATATTTTTCAAGACTTTCTTTCAAGAATAGATTATCAAAAAAATAATAAAATAAAAATACTTTTACAAACAAATGGCGTTTTATTTACAGAAGAAAACTGGAAAAAAATTCAAAATATATCTAAATTAGACTATAAAAGCGTTTTAATTAGTTTGGACGCTGCTAAAGAAGAAACATATAATAAAATAAGACTGGGCGGCGATTGGAAAAAATTAATGAAAAATCTTGATTTTATAGCTAATTTATATTATGAATATTTGTTAGATTATGTACAACTTGATTTTGTAGTACAACAACAAAACTACAAAGAAATACCAGCTTATATTGAAAAAGCTAGAAATTATGGATTTGGTGTTTATTTTTCAAGATTATTAAATTGGGACACATGGAATGAAAATGAATTCAATCGCCATGATATATTTAATATTAATCACCCTGATCATGAAGAATTTTTATCTATTATAAATAACGATTATGATTACGAGAAAATATTTTGGGGTAATATAAGTCTTTTTAGAAATAAAAAATGAAATTAATATTTTTATTCGATTCTTTTTGCAAAGATGGCAAACCAGACTTTAATGTAATACCATATAAAAGACTTGACTATAGACATTTTGAAGATCATTGCGCTTATAGTGGTTGGTTTTTTGTCCCTCCATACGATTCTTTAACAGCTAATAATAATGTTGTTAGTGATGTAGATATACAATTTGTAAGAACATCAGAATATTATAATAATTTAGATAAATATGAATGTGATTTAGCTGTATATCCTATTTTTGGCGACAATAATGAAATTATTCTTCCTTGGCCTATTAAATATTTATCAAAAATGGTAGTTGAACTTGTTAATAAAAATAAATTGAAAGTTGCTTTGATAAATTTTCATGAATCTGATAGATATGATGATTATAATAGAGTTTTATGTTATTTAGATTTATTTTGTAATCAATTAAACATACAAAGAAAACAAAACATCTGTTTGATCGGCAATGATATAAATACTTACGAATTAAACAAAAATTATCCAAAAGATCATTTTCCTTTTTTTGTAATACATGGAGTCACAAGATATTTTTTAAGTAAAATTCACTCACTGGATTTAGATACGACTAAATATATAGATAATTACATAAATAAAGTCGATAAGCAAAAACTTTTTCTATCAATGATCAATCACGGTAGAATCAGTAAATATATAAGTCATCAATATCTTAAATATAATAATTGCTTGGATAATGCGTTTTATTCATATATTAAAGTAAATCATTATGATGATTATAAAAATTTTCAAATAGATGATCTATTGAGTCCTTATCCTTCTTTAGATATAGAATTAGATTCTTATCCGCGTTTTAAACAATTTGTTATAGATAATCCTCAAGTAGGTAATGAATTTTTACCTTTTGATATGCTTGATCCTAAACAAACTTCTTATAATGTTAGTGAAAAAGTTGTATATCTAAATGAAAAATGGACATCAGATTCTTATTTTAGCGTTGTAAACGAAACAAAGACTAATGATACAGCATCTTTTGTAACTGAAAAGATAACGAAAACATTCTATTATGGACATCCTTTTATTTTAATAGGAGGAAAAAATGTTCTAAAAGAACTTCGTAGCATGGGGTTCGAAACATTCCCTGAACTTTTTGATGAGTCATACGATTCTATGCCATGTAATTTAGATAAAATAATTTTTATATGCAACCAAGTTAAAGCTTATAATACTCCAGAAGGAATAAAAAAACTACAAAACATAGTACCTAAATTAAGAGATAAATTAATTTATAACAGAGAACATTTTATAAATTATGACTGGTATCAATTTTGGAAAAAATTATTATGAAAACTCAATTAAAAAATATAGATTTAATTTCAATAGATACTTTGAATGTTTATGAAACGGTAAAAGCATTGAATTATTGTAAAAAATTTTTTGATTTTGGGGAAACTATACTTCTTACTCATTGCGAACAGAAATTTGATGGAATAACAAGTATAAAAATTGATAAATGTAGTTATGAAAAGATTAATTTATATATGTTTCATTATGGTAAATATATAAAAAATGATTTTGCTTTATGCATACATAATGATGGTCATATAATTAATCCTAATCTCTGGACTAACGAATTCTTGAATTACGATTATATTGGCGCACCTTGGCCTAATCCTGAAATTTGGCCTGAATTCGAAAGCATAAAAACTTATTTATTAAGAAACAACGTTGGAAACGGAGGATTTAGTTTAAGAAGTAGAAAATTTTTAGATTATTGTTTATCTTTTCAATCTACAGAAGGATGGTCAGAAGATATGTATTTATCATTATGTAAATATGAAGACGCAATAAAATATGGAATTAAATTTGCACCAACGCAATTAGCTTATCAATTCTCAATGGAAATTCCTCCAGACTGGAATAATAAAAAATTATATGAATTAGATAAATCTAAACATTTTGGATGGCACGGTAAATCTTATTTTTCAAATAGCGCAGATCTTTTAAAAATAAAAAATGAATATCAACAATTTTTTTGATAAAATATTGATTATTAATTATGATAAAACCCGTAAAGATTATATAATTAAACATTTTGAAGAAAAAAATATAACAAATTATGAATTCATTAAGGGATTTAATGGAGCTTTATTAAAAAATAAACTTAATAATCTTGTAAAAATACATCCTGCAACTAAAATAAATCCACCAATATTTCATGCTTGGCCTTTATCTTTGGGCGAAATTGGATGTACTTTATCTCACTTAAAAGCTTATAAAACAATAATTAAAAAAAACTATCATAAAGTTCTTATTTGTGAAGATGATATCAAATTTAATGAACATTATGATAATCATGAAGAGTGGTTTAATGAAATTCCTGAATATTGGGATATACTACATTTTCATTCTTGGCGTACAATTAGCGATAATATAAAACATTTTTCTTCTATAGAAGAATATGAATTAAATAAATCAAGGAATAAAATTAGTAATAGAGTTTATACAGGATATAAAGAATATGGTGGAACTAATTGCTACGCCATAAGTCATAGTGCCGCAAGAGCATTATTGACTTCTGGATGGCCCATAAAATACGCAGCAGACGGTATGACACAGAGGCTATCAGACAACAAAATCATGTCTCAAATTTGGGGTTGCTATGTTATTTTTCCATTTATATGTGATCCTATCACTATAGAAAATAAAATATCATTAATAGATGAAGTAGACTCTTGTAGTAAAGGTGTAATTTTAACTAGAACTGAAAGATATAAAAGACATAAAAAAACATGAATATAGGAATCATATTTACACATCATAAAAATGATGATGCAACTTTAAATAATTTTAATAGATTAAAACAATTTAATCCTGATAAAACTATATATCCAGTTGGATTTAAAGGTTCAAATCTTTTACCGAATTCTTTTGTTGTTGATGATGCTCAAGATTATCTTCCTAAAAACACGGGCAGACCAGATGATCCAAAATTCATATACTGGACTCAAGCTGATCTATTAATATATGATTTTATTTATCATAATGAATTAATTCATGATAAATATATAATTTTCGAATGGGATACATATTGCAATTGTTCTATTGAAGAGTTCTATGGAGAAGCTTTAAATAAAGATAATTTTGGTCATGATATTCATGATCCAGTGCCAGAAAGATGGACTTGGTATGAACAATTATCTGGAGAGCAAAGATTAAAATTTGAAGCTTTCGGAGGCTATACTCCAATGAGCGGCCTTCTATTTTCAAAAGAAATATTACTAAAAATTAAAGAGCATATATTACAGAATCCCAGAAGATATGATAATGTATTTTCTGAACTAAGACTTGGATCTTTAGTAAAAACTATTGGAGCTTGGTTAAAAACTCCATTTCCTAATTCAGAAAAATATATGAATTGGCAATCTGATTTGATAATTTTTGATAAAAATAAAAATGGATATTATCATCCAGTGAAGAGTATAATTTAAGGTGTATTCTACAGATCAAATTACTTATAGCACTTGTATATTTTTAAATACAAGAAATCGTTACGACGTATTTCGTTTCGAAAATATTTTAGCACCTTCTGCTAAATTTTTATCTAATAAGATATTAGTTGTGAATGAGTATTTTGATTTTTTAAAAAAATATGATGAATACAGAATAATATTAGATAAAGATATTTTTATATCTTCTTTACCTAGTTACAGAAAACAAATGATGCTTAAATTATATATATGCAAATTTATTGAAACCTCTCATTATTTAATATTAGACAGCGATATTTATATAAATAAACAATTTGATTTTAAAGATTTCTTTACTGATGGTAAAATAGTTTTTTCTTTATTTGATGCATTAGGTGGATTTTTCGATATTAAAAATTACGATAAATGTAATCAAACAAAATGGATATTTGATACTATAACTTTACATAATAAAAAAGTCCAAGAAGTAAATAGACCTTTATGTTATGGCGTTACTCCTGCATTATTAATAACAGATGAAGTAAAAAATTTAATTTCATATCTTGAAAGTGAGTTTGGTAATTTTTTAGATTATTACGAAAATAATGATAATTGTGGTAGTGAATATAGTAATTATTATACTTATGTTAATGATAAAAATTTATATATGCTAGATAAAAGTAAAGAGCATTTTGTTAATGCAATATGGTCTAAAGACCAACCATTAGAAACTTTAAATAAAAATTCTTATTTTTGGGTTATACAAAGCAATTTAAAAATCGATAATAATTTGATTTTGAAATTTTTGAATAAATGAAATATATAACATTATCAAGTTGTTTTAATTTTGAATCTGGATACAAAACAATATTAGATACATTATTAAAAGAAGCTTTTAAAAATTATGTTCTTAAATTAAAAGCTTATGAGATTATTGATCCTCAATATGAAAAGTATTTTGAAAACTTGCCGCCACATCAAAAGAGTTTAGAATTATTATTATCGCCGCCATCTAATGGTTTGGCACAAAGTAGTATATTTTTTCATTTGCAACCTCATGCTAAGAGATTAATATTTACAATGTGGGAAAGCACTCGTATTTATGATGCTTTTATAGAAATACTTAATCAACAAAAAGCTATAATAGTTCCTAATTCTTGGAATAAAAATAATTTCATATATCAAGGCTGCGAAACTCCTATTCATGTATTACCGTTATTTGCAGATGATATATTTACCTATCAAGAACCACAAAATAAAGATAAATTTGTATTTGGCACAGCTAATGGAGATCCAAGAAAAAGAATAAATGAAGTATGTACTTGTTTTATGAAAGCTTTTCCATATCAAAAAGATGTTGAACTACAAGTGAAAACTTCCTCTAAAGATAGTTTCGATAAAAAATTTTCTGGTAATAAAATAAAAACAATTAAGTCCAACTTCACTATTGAAGGTTTAAAAAATTGGTATGCCAGTAATGATGCATTTGTATCGTGTGTATCCGCTGAAGGATGGGGTTTCATGCAACATGAGAGCATGGCTTGCGGTAGACCAGTGCTTGCAGCTAATTATGCTGCATTGACTGAATTTATGACAGAAGATAATGCATTCTGTATAAATTATAAAGAAGTGCCTAGCGAAGGTTGCTGGAAAGCTCCTGCCGCTAAATGGTCTAAATATGATGAAGAACACATGATAGAAACAATGCGATACTGTTATAATAACAGGGATAAAGTAATTGAAAAAGGTAAAAAAGCTTCGATTGATGCGCGAAAATTAAATAAACAGAACTTTTTAGACAACTTGGAAAAAATTTTGAATCTTTACGCTTGACAGTTTCAAATTATGTGGTAGGATGAATAAATAGAATGAAAGCTATATTAGAATTCAATCTACCCGAGGATCAAAAACAATTTGAAATAGCAAATCAAGCCGCTGATATGTTTGCTGCTATTTGTCATTTTGAAGATAGACTGCGAAGTTATCATAAATACGGGCATGATTTTAAAACGGCAGACGAAGCTATTGAAGCTATTCGTACTCTTTTATATGAAGAAATCAACATTCGACGCATAAATATCCATGACTGAAATACAAAAAGAAATAGTTAAATTATCTGAAGAATGGCACGAACTTATTGGTTCAGATCATCATAAAGATCGTGATTGCCATTGGTATATTGAATCACGCTGGTCTTATGGTGAGGAACCTGAGTTCAGAGTGCTGCATTATGGCTACGTTACTGACGATATAGAAATAGCTTGCGATTCTTATGAAACGGCATTGAATGAATTGCGAACTATTCTTAAACGAGCTATTGAAAGACAAAAAGACTTCAAGAAACAACCAAAATTCAATGATTGGTGATTTATGTTATTAGTAGCTCCTAGTCATTCACAAATTCTTGAGGCAAAGAAAAAAGCTAAACAATTAGGCGTATTAAATAATTCTATTCGCAAAGGCGAAGGCAATGTTTATGGAATTTTGGGCGAAATATTGATGGCTTATTATTGGAAAGTAGAACTTGAAAACACTTATGATTATGATTTAATCGTTAAAGATTATAAAGTTGACGTAAAAACTAAAGCTTGTACTACTGAACCAAAACCTAATTATTTTTGTTCTGTTGCTGACTATAATACAAAACAAGATTGTGATATATATGCGTTCGTAAGAATTCTTGAAGATTTCTCGAAAGCTTGGCTTTTGGGATATTGCACAAAAAAATATTTTTATAATAATGCCGCATTTTATAACAAAGGGGATTTAGATCCATCTTCTGATTTAGGTTGGAGATTCAGAGCAGACTGTTATAATTTACAAATAAATGCTTTAAAATCTTTAAAAAAACGCGAAGATATACAAGAAGCACAGTAATAATGAAATTTACTCCTCAACAGATAGATCTACTTATAAAAACTCGCGATGAAATACGAGATTTAAGTGCTAAACAAAATAAAATATATGACGATCTAATAAAAGAATTAAATATTTCTTTTTACGCTGAAGACTGGGTATTTGATTATATTTATAATGAATGTGGTAGTATAGAAGAAATAGAGGCGAGAATGTAATGGATTTAACTTCAGCAATTATAGGACATCTTATTGCAGACTATCTTCTGCAATTTGATTTCATTGCTGAAAACAAGAAAAAGAAGAGTTTAATTTGCGCCCTACATTGTTTTATATGGGCAAGTTTAGTTTGCGTAATGGGTGATATATGGAACATTAAAGTGTTCAGTGTTTTATTTATAACACATTATATACAAGACAGATGGCAATTAATTCCTTGGTACATGAAAACAATTGGACAAAATAATTTTACTAAACCACCTCTTGCTCCTTGGTCGTTAATTGTAGTTGACAATGTTTGGCATATATTTACTATCTGGATAATCTATAAGTTATGCATCAACCAAATTTTTATTTAACTTTAAATCTTCCAAAAGGTTTTAGCCGCGAAGATGCTGAAAAAATTCAAAAAGATCTCCTTGACTTTCTGGAATCCAAGCGTCATTATGGTGCGAAATATGACGGGAAAGCAGGTATAACTGTAAATATCGTCTCAGTATCTACAAATCATGATTGAAAAAGCGATAGAACGTCTTCGTGCATACAATGATTGGCGCACCGGAAAAGACGAACGCACTATGGACGAAGCGGGAATCACTCCAAAACAAGTAACCGCAGATATCGAAACCGTTTGTAACGAACTAGAAAAGCTAATTTCAATGTATGCAAGTCGTTATTAATAATAGCGGTATGTTTTCTATCAGCGCAGAAGCTGTAGAATTTATTCGTAAAAAAATCAAAAATAAAGAAGACAAGAAAAGTGTCGGACCTTTTTCTTTTGATAACGATAGAAGTAATTATCTATTGATTGAGGCTGTCAAAAAACTAAAAAAGAAAGCAAATGGCATTGATGCTGATCTAAGAATTGTTGAAATACCTGATGATATCGAATGGTCTATTTTTGGTTGTTGTGGTAGAGAATGGGTTGCAGAAAAACATCGTACTTGGCGATGAATGAAACCGCGAATATTAAACAGAGCGGTCGAAACTGCTCACGCTCTATGCCCCACTAATTGGAAGAATGTTGGTAATTCTCATATAGCTTTTCTTGTTAAGAAAAACAAGATAGTTAAAATTGGTTGGAATAGAAAAAGAACTCACCCCGAAATATCTAAGCATCCGTATCACGATGGATACGTTGGCACTCACGCTGAACTCGACGTTATATTAAAATCAGGTCTTGACAATCTTGACGATCATTCTATGATCGTACTTAGAGTTGATCGAAAAGGACGATTGGCAAATAGTAAACCATGTCCCGGTTGTTTGAGTCTATTAAAGTCCTATAATGTCGAAGAAGTTTTTTATTCAGATACAGAAGGTAAGATAGAAAAATTATCAAAATAACCTTGATTATATCTGATGGCGTGTTATCATAACCATAATGAAAAAAGATTTATACATGAAGAATCCTAATGAGAAGATTGTTATTCAAAGCGACGATCTAAAATATGATGGAAAGAATATTATTATTCCATCTTATTATGATGGCGTTATTTGCGATTATTTGAATCGTGTAGATGTTAAAGGCATGAATGACGCAGATCATCAAGACTATTTAGCATTTCGCAAATTCTTTGAGGACATAATGGATTATAAAGCTGATAAAGGAGGCAATTAAGATGGGAATGTA
>Ga0129333_10003118_pt1 | contig 15492 bp, 17 predicted proteins | sample CPB6_08_DNA_FD_94474 | JGI IMG/M metagenome (GOLD analysis project Ga0129333, IMG submission 94474) | Freshwater to marine salinity gradient microbial communities from Chesapeake Bay, USA - CPBay_Sum_0.6_0.8_DNA | ecosystem: Environmental > Aquatic > Marine > Coastal | place: USA: Chesapeake...
TCCCTATACAATACTCAGTGCTCCACTACGCGGCAATAAAGAAGCAAGTGCAGAGGGTAAGATGATGTGGTTGCAAAATCATCACCCTAACTTTGCTAAGTATGGACAGCCTATATTTAGGGGCGATAAAGAACGTATGGCAACAAAGAATGGCATTTCTAACGTACTTGTAGATGACCATAAAAAGAACATTGAAGCCTGGAATAATGCCGGGGGTACAGGGGTATTATATAGAGATACTAATGTAGAATCTGCAATAAATCAATTAGAAACTATATATGGTCCATATCTTAAAAAGTCTAATAAATAGCATTATGGGAGATTAGCCATGAATGACATTAGAGATTTATTAGACATTATTAACGAAGCAGAATTCACTAAAGAAAGTATCGAAATAGGTGATAACTTTGACCTTGAAATTGGCGATGATTTGCTGATTGAATCTTATGTAGTAGATATACAGGATGATGCAATTATTATTGAAGCCGACGATAAGGTCTTACGTTTACTAGCAGAAAATGGTATAGATGTTACAGAGGGCGATCTCATAAAGGGGAATTTTCCTGCCGCTAGAGACATAAGCAAAGTTAATACACAAAAAATTGATTACAATGGATTATATAAAGATTTAGTTAATAGTCAAAATTATAAATTAGCAAAGACTAAGGGTCAGTTACAAGATGAAGATAACTGGCTTAACTTAGCACAAGGTTATCTAGTGTCTAAAGGCTACGGCAATATAGCAGATACTTTGTTGTATAATATGGCTAATCGTTTATTGAGTATGCACAATGCATATACTCATGATACAGATCCTAAACCAGCAGCAGAAAGCAAAATGAGTCGTATCATGGAAGGTATAACAAGAGCCCCAATGCGTTTAGGCACTGGTGGTGGTGATGCAGCAGAGTCTGGCACACGCACACTAGGAGAAGGATTTACCAACACTGAAGAAGTTGCTGATATGATAGAAAAAAGTTTTGGTGGGGCAGGCAAATTAACTTCAGATGATTTGTATCGTGCTGTTGATGAATACCAAAGCATGATGGATAATCCGCATAAACTTGATGTTGAAGATGTAGTTCAAACTCTTATGGACAGATTTGCAAATAGGGGTATGTTTATACCAGATGTAAGTGAAGCAAAATATCAAGGTCGTGAAGTGCCACTTGGTAAACCAATGGCAGGCGATGTTAAGAAGTCAAAAGTCTATGTCAAGGGTCCTAAAGGCAATGTCGTAAAAGTAAACTTTGGCGATAAAAAGATGAAGATTAAAAAATCTAATCCAAAGCGCCGCAAAAGTTTCCGTGCAAGACATAATTGCAAGAACCCAGGACCACGTTGGAAAGCAAGATATTGGTCATGTAGAGCTTGGTAAATTACATACACTTACAAAATATTCTTACTGACGAAGAATATAAAAATTTACAGTCAATAAAAGAATCGGTAGTACGTAGGGATACCGGTGCCATTACTATACAAGAAGATGGCACAATAACAACAGATAGACGGCTTAAATCAACGCACACACCTTTACTTCATGCAAATGATTACATAGTAAGTCAAGAATCAATTTTTAATAACAAAAAAGATATTGACTCATTTCAACCATATTTAGGGTCACAACTTATAACAGTAATGGAAGAAACAAAAGTATGGCTTACTAATAATAATGTTGTTAATCCAAAACCATATATGGCAAGATGTTATAGAAATAACATAATCACACCTTGGCACAAACATAGCGTACCTAAAGGAGTTAAGCCAAGTAAATTTTGGGTATCAATATACTATATGCATCCAAACTGGGATATCAAATATCGTGGAGAAATAAAAGTAGGGCTAACTGAAAAAGAAATTGTCTTAGAAGCAAACTGTCTAAGTAACAGCATGATTATACATAATGGCTTTTATGGTCATGGGGTCGAAAAACTTATATTAGGATATGAAGGCGATAGGGATATATTTTTAACACATTGGGAAAGTGAATAGTTGCGCAAAAGCAATTTATAAGTTACAATACACTATGACTAAACCAAATCCAGCACAATCAAATGTACGATATGAAGTCATTACTCAAGAAGACGCTGAAACCGGTGATCTAATTATTCCTATTCCTGAACCTATATTAAAGCAAATGGGTTGGAAAGAGGGTGATGATGTTGACATTTCTATAGATAAGAATGGTAAAATATTTTTGCAGAAAAAGTAAATGGATGACAAAGATATAAAATTAGACTTAAGTGGTTTAGATGAGTTGCTAGACAAACTTGCTGCTAAAGAAAAACAAACTTCTTTCGATTTTGATGATAGTTTTACCAGTACTGGATATGCAGGTACAATATCAACTGCTGCTAGCGGCAATATCTGGCCGTATGTTGCTACAGGCACAGGTAATTATACTCTTTCCCCAGGAACAAGTAATATAAGTTCTGGTCTAGGTTTATCATTCAATGACCAATGGGATTTCAATCATAAACAAAGTCTTTCAGTAAGAGGTGATGCTGAGTTTGAAGGTGATATCAAACTCAAAGGTAAAAGCCTTAGTGAAACATTAGACAAGATTGAACAACGATTGGCAATATTACACCCTAATAAAGAATTAGAACATAAGTGGGAAAAACTTAAAGAATTAGGTGATGCATATCGCGCACTTGAAAAAGATATTATTGAAAAAGAAAAGATTTGGGAAACACTTAAAAAATGATACATGAACGTGAAAAAATAATTCGTGATGCGCTACCTGTATACAAAGATTGGCCTAAACCAGGTATCAATTATCTTAATACTGTTGATATCTGTGCAAATCCAAGTGCCTTTCGTGCTAGCCTTAATTGGTACTTTGACGTAGGTGCAATACGTGATGTAGATTATATCTTTGCAGCTGACGCACGTGGTTTCATATGGGCAAGTCCTATAGCAGATAGATTAGGGGTTCCACTACATGTAGTACGTAAGAAAGGCAAGATGCCAGGAGATTTGCTAAGTCGTGAGTATGAATTAGAGTATGGCACTGACGTTTTAGAATTACGTAGATGGCAATATACTCGTGGCACAGTGTTAATTGTTGACGATGTATTGGCAACCGGTGGTACAGCAGAAGCAATATGTAAACTTGTACATGAATTAGGTGTACCTTATGGTGCTATGACTGTTGCATGTTTATTAAATATTTCATTTTTACCAGGTAAAGAAAAATTAAGATCACTGGGCGTACACGTTGAGACACTAATAAATGTATCGTGATTTAATTTTATTTGCTATGCAGGATGAGGCTCCTACACTGTTTAATCAGTACAAAAATGTATTTGAAATAGGTGTAGGTAAAGTCAATGCTGCTATACAAACAATGGGTCTAATAAACAGATATGGACCTGTACGAATAATTAACTTAGGTACTGCTGGGGGCATTACAGTTGGTACAGGTATCTATCGTATTAATAAAGTTTTTCAACATGATGTAAATCTTATACCATTAGGGTTAAAACCTGGGCAACACTTAAATGATGACGATAGTGTGATTGAATTTGAAGGTAGTGGTAAAAGTTGTGCAAGTGGCGATCTGTTTGTTACTGACCCAAATAAACTAAGATTACATTGCGATATTATTGAAATGGAAGCATATAGTGTAGCAAAGGCTGCACTTAATTGTAAAATTTCTGTAGAAATTTACAAATACATTACAGACATGGCTGATAATAATGCTGCCAAAACATGGCAAGAGCATGTATCATCAGGCGAATTATTATATAGACATGTTCTTAAAGAATTAGACGTTAAACTAGAGGAGAAATAAAATCTAATGGCTAAAGAAGGTGGAGTTAAAGTTGAAGGCGAGGTGACGGATGTATTGCCTAACGCTATGTTTAAGGTAAAATTACCTACAGGGACAACAGTTTTAGGTTATATATCAGGAAAAATGCGTCAAAATGAAATACGAATTCTCGACGGAGATCGTGTTGAAATTGAAATGAGTCCGTATGATTTAAGTAGAGGAAGAATTACAAGGCGTATGTAATGAGACTTCTACAGGGTTTTATAGGTAATGATGACCATGATAATTTATACAATTCATTTGGTCATAGATGTAAGGAAATTGATAATTTAAATTTTCATAATTACGTATTATTTTTAGGTGATAATGTAGCACTTAATCTTAACAAGCCTATTGAAGACACTTATCCATACTTAATTAGCAAAGCCTTAAAAGTAGACTACTATAATCTTTCTATTTTCAACGGCGGCGTAGATTGTTTTCGTTTTAACTTATTATCTTGGTTTAACAAGTTTAAAGAAACTCCCCCACGTTTTATTGTTGTAAGTTTTGAATTCTTAAATGCAGTTATGGTCTCTAATCATAACTATGACTATTTAAATCCTGCTGATTTTAATATTGATGATGTAAAAGATTTGTATCATTACGCCAACTTATCGGGATTTTTTACTGGCAGAAACTTATTAAATGAATCTATCATTAGTAGGCACATAAACGTTCCAATATATCAAATATGTTTTAAAGATAAAAACACATTGTTTAACAAAAATGTTTATAACATTAGTTATGATGGTCCTTTAGAAGACAGTCATAGTATATCTGAACTTTTTGTAAAAGATTACAAGTTAAGAAATAGTAAGGTTAGACCATGATTTTATATCCAGATGGTTTTTTAGGTCAAGACTATACTAATTTTACATTAGAGTTTTTACCTAACGATAGCGAAGAAGCATTTCTTAAAAATTGTGTAAAACAAGGTGATGATTGGTATTATAAAAACACTCCAATAACTTATAATATTAATAGTTATGGTCATAGATCTCCAGACATTAAAGACATTGATTTTGATAATTATATTTTATTTTCTGGTTGTAGCCATACTGAAGGGGTTGGGCTAGAGCTTGAAAAAACATACCCCTACCTTTTAGCAAAACAATTAAAATGCACCTACTATAACCTAGCATTGGCTGCGTCAGGAATAGATGTTTTGGAGTACAACCTATTGCACTGGTTTTTAACTTATAAAAAGAAACCAAAATATGTTGTTATACAGTGGCCAGATCATAGCAGATTTATTTCATTGTACCCTGGATATGAGCATATTTTACCAAATGGAAGTTGGTGTACTACAGAGGAAGAAAAAAGATTTTTTACTTGCGGTGAATCAACTGGGTTTTTTAATGCACGTAAATATATAAGTTTTAGTTTAATTAAAAAAATAGTTGATGTTCCTATTATTACAGTTAATATAACAAGTTTATCATTGTATGATAATGTAAGTTTATCGTGGAAAAAATTAGATTTAGCAAGAGATTTATTGCATTATGGTATCAAAAGCCATGCTAGTCTAGTTGACATAATACTAACAAATATCAGAGAAAATCAAGTCAAGACCTAGTATTATTCCTGATAAATATCTAAATGCGAGATATTATCACGATCCTCGAGGATAAAAACCGTCCTCAAGATATTGAAATCATACCCTTAAACTATAAGGAAACTGATTTAAATCCTGTCCTTAGCAAAAATACATTAGAATTACACTATGAGAAACTAGCCAAGGGCTATGCCACACGCTACAATAAGCGCGAGGGTGATAAAGATTTTAATTACGCAGGTGTATTCTTGCATAATTTGTTGTTCACACAATATCGTGAACCACGTAATAGTAATCCACCAAACGGTCCTATGATGGGTTTTATTAATAAGCATCATGGTTCATATAATGATATGAAAGATGCCTTTGAAGAAGAAGCAATGAAACTACAAGGATCTAATTGGATTTATCTAGCATACGATGGTAAGATTAAAACTATTAAGAACCACGAAGTACGTGATGATATACTATTGTTAGTAGACTGGTGGGAACATGCTTGGATACTTGATTACGGTAGCGACAAAAAGAAGTATCTAAAAGAACAATGGAAGATCATAAACTGGAACGTGATTAATACACGTTGGGGTAAAAGTTTGTGAGAGCAAATGAATTTCAATTAGTTAATATTGGACCTAAACTTGTAGGGTCATTACAATTATACGTACCAAGACCAAATAAAGTTAATGAAATATTAAAGCCAACTAGTGGATTTATGTATAGTGTTGTATGGACTAGTACAGCACAAAAAGTAGGCAATAGTTATACTAGTGATTGGGTAGAATGGTGTAAAACTGAAATGCCACAATGGTTAAGTCCTACTGGAAAACTTTACAAAGTGAAACCAGGTACAAGAATTTTAGGTATGAATACCGATAAAGATGCGTTTAGAATTGCGCAGCATTATGGAGTCAATCCACCTCAGAAACCTCACGAATGGTTTACATGGGCACAAAAGTTTCCTTGGGACGATGTAGAAAATGATTTTGATGGTATACATCATGTACCTGCAAGTAGAATGTCAAATATATTAATGAGTAGTTGGGATGTTGAAAGCACTGCTTGGTTTGACACACGTGGTCTAGAACATATAGGTGATGTAAGGATCTCTATATGAGAGCAAAAGAATTTTTAGTAGAACATGCTAAAGGCGATTGCTTTGAAATAGCAGGTCGTGCTATGATACATCCAAAAATACCTGGACTAAAACTTGTACATGCTTATGTTTCAGGTCAAGGCAAATTAGAAGGACAAAGATTTCCACATGCATGGAACGAAGTTGGTGATGTCGTATTTGATAATAGTAACGGACGTAATATTATTTTACGTAAAGAACAATATTATGATATAGGTAAGATTGTAGAAAAGCCCGGCGAGTACGCTGTTTATAATGATATTGACGCAAAAAAGAAAATGGTGCGTAATAAACATTATGGACCTTGGGATTTAAAATGAGAGCAAGTGAATTCATAACTGAAGATAGCAATGGCAAACTAGCCTGGCGTATACGATTCCGTCGCTTCAAAGACTTGTCGCCATTGATGCCAGAGCGTGAAAACAAAATCTATCTTATGCCTACAGATCATTCAGCATTACGCACATTTGGCAATCTAACTGGTAAAGACGATGAGAAGATTACTAAAATGCCAACTGAGGCATATCTTGTCAGTGGTGATGCTATGGTTGGCGACATGAGCATTATTAATGCTATACATCGTGAATTACAAACCACCAAAGACCAAGATAGAATAGAAAAACTCAAGAAACTATATCTGAACACTAGTGTACCTTATAGTCAATATCGTCCTGGTATGTTCAAATATCCAGAAATTTTAGCAGACCCTAGTCAATTGACTAAATTAGATAAGTCAGTTAGTTATGATAAAAATACAGGTGAAATATTAATTAGATGAGACTACATGCAAACTTGCCTTATAGAATGTATGGGCCAATTAATATCGTCGAAATTAAAAACGCACTTATAAATTTAGATTCAAAATTATGGCAACTTGATACAACCAGACAAGATGCTCCTAAAACACCACATCAGCAAACCAATAGTATAATTCTTCAATATTGTTTTGGAGAACCTGAAATAGATAAGAATTTTTGGCAAGAAGATTGGGTCAAAAAAAGTATGCCTGATATAAAGAGTGGACAAATTAAAATTGATAAAAGATTACGCAAAAGATCAACGGAAAAAACTTTTATTAAAGATATAGAACAAATTGAAGAAAGAATAGTAGACTCTGAATTAAATTTTTTAACAAAATCTTTAACTAAAGAACTAGAGAAAAAATTTAAAGGGGAATCGGCTTTAGTTCTATTTACTAAACTACCAGCAAATAAAGCAATAGAAAAACACACTGACCCTGGATATTACCTCTCAGTTGTTCACCGCTTACATATACCAATTATTACTAATGATAAATGTTATTTTAATATTGATAATAATATTGTAAATATGAAAGAAGGTTACTTGTATGAACTTAATAATCAACTTGAGCATAGCGTTCAAAACGATGGAGAAATAGATAGAATACATTTAATTGTAGACATTATACCCAATAAATTGATAGGACAGATTAAAACCAAAGCATTTATATGATACAAATTAGTCCAGAAGCAGAACAGCAAATTATTGAAATTTTAAGCAAAGAAGGCGATAAAAACGCCAAATTGCGTATGTATGTAGAAGGTGGCGGCTGTAGTGGATTTCAATATGGATTTATGATTGAAACTGAAGATAGCGATGGAGATTTTGAAGTTGAACTATCTGAAACAAAGATACTAGTTGATCCTGTAAGTTATCAGTACTTAGAGAATGTAATTTTACACTTTAAAAACGATTTAGACGGAGCAAGATTTGTTATAAACAACCCAAACGCAGCAACTACCTGCGGTTGCGGAAGTTCATTTAGCCCATACTGATAAATACAGTATATGGCTATTCCCAATAAACAGACTATAAATGTAGGTCTGCCGAACGAAAGTGCAGGCAGCGACAGTCTATACGTTGCTTTTAACAAAGTAAACACTAATTTTAATATACTATTTGGTAATAGTAGTCCCTATAACACATTCAATAATGGTGTTGGCATTAGTGTCAATACTAATTCTAACACTGGGGCGGTAACAATTACTAATACTGGTGTCACTAATATTATTGCTGGGTCCAACGTAGTTGTAAGTCAAAGCAATGGAAATGTTGTAATATCTTCTACTGGTGGCGGTGGAGGTGGTGGCGGGTTAAGTAATATAGGATTAAATCCAGTATCAAATACTCGTTTAGTAGTTAATAACAGTCCATTGGTTGCCGACGGATTTATGACTATAGACTTAGTAAGTTCTGGTGCTAATGCAGGAACCTACAGTATACCTACTTTAACTGTAGATACTTATGGACGTATAACCAATATAGCCAATGGTACAGCAACAGGAACTGTTACTAGTGTAGGTATAACACCAGGTACAGGAATACAAGTTACAGGAAGTCCAATAACTAGTAACGGTAATATCACTGTAACTAATACAGGTGTTACTAGATTAATACCAGGTAGTGGTATAAGTTTGAGTGGTGGTAATGGGAATGTCACAGTATCAACGTCTGTTAACGGTACTGTAACAAGTATTGGATTCAATAGTAGTACACTAACAATTACAGGAGGACCTGTAACTACTGCTGGAAGCATAGGTGTAAATTTAAGTGCAAATGTTCCAGTTACTGGTAGATTATTATTAAGTGGTAGTGAAGATTTAGCAGATGCGGCAGCATCTAATCTTAACGTCACAGCAAGTTACTTTAGTACGATTGCAGCAGAAACAGCAACACTAGCAGCGGGTACTGAAGGGTTAGTTAAAACATTTATGATGGTCGCAGATGGCGGTGATATGGTAATTACTGTTACAAATGCAGGTTGGAAAAGCAGTGGTACAGGTACCATGACTTTTGATAGTATAGGCGATGGTTGTACACTACAATATATTAATAGCAAATGGTTTTGCATCGGCAATAATGGTGTAGTATTTGCTTAATAGGAAATTATAAAAATGTCAAACACAACAATTAAAATAACACAACTTACAAATATTGGGGCAAATATTGGTTATGATGATCTAATACCAGTTGTCAACATGACCGGTACACCAACTACACAGCATGCCAATCTACAAATACTTGGTAACCTTATATTAGCAGGTGCAGGCGGTTCTTACTTTGGTGCTGCTGCTATTGCTAACTTAGCATATAGTGTAGTGAATGCAGCACAACCTAATATTACTAGCGTAGGTACACTAACTGGTTTGACATTAAGTGGTAATTTGAACACAACGGCTAATATTAATGCAAATGCAACAATTTTTGCAAATAATTTAAGTATAAGTGGTGAAGCAGTATTAGGCGCAGTTGCTAATGTAAAAATAACAGGCGGCAGCAATAACTATGTTCTTACAACAGACGGCACAGGAAATTTAAGTTGGAGTGCTGGCGGTGGCGGAGGTGGTAGCGGTGCTACAGGAGCTACTGGTCCACAGGGCGCTGCTGGTGCTACTGGCGCACAGGGCGATACAGGTGCTACTGGACCTGCTGGAACAAACGGCGGTGATGGGGCAACTGGCCCACAAGGAGACATAGGTGCTACTGGTATACAAGGCCCAACTGGTGCTACAGGTGTTGCAGGTCCAGTTGCAGGAAGTAATACACAAATAGTATTCAATAATGCAGGTTCAGCAGCAGGTAATGCAAACCTTACATTTGACAACACTGTTGGATTATTGACAACTTTTAAACTAAATTTATCTTCAAATGCTGATAGTAATAGTAACACAACAGGTTCATTCGTTACACAGGGCGGTATTGCTGCCAATGGTAATATCACAGGCGGTGGTAAACTATTCTTAGGCCCATTTGCACATGATTCAACACTACAAGCCCCGGCACTCGTTGCAAAAGGAGTTGATCCAACTTATATTCAAGCAGCACTAATAAACACAAGCAACACAGGTTCTGCTGATTATGCTGCATATTCATATGATGAAGATAGTTGTGTAGATATAGGTTTTACAGGTTCAAGCTTCAATGATGCAAATTACACAATAACATATCCTAATGATGCATATTTGTTTGGCGAATCTGGTGCAAATAGCGTAGGCGGTAACTTAGTCATAGCAACTAATGGCGGAGCAGGTGGTGCAGACATAGTTTTTGCTACAGGTGGTTTCGCAATAGCAGATGAGTTTATGAGAATAAGTGATGCGAACGCAGCACTTGAAGTTGGCGGCAACGTAAATCCAACAGCCAATGTAACTTATGATTTAGGTAATACTACAAACCGTTGGAAAGATATCTATCTAGCAAACAGCACAATCTATCTTGGCGATGCTACATTGACTGCTAACGGCAACAGTATTGTTGTTGATAGCATCACAGTCACTAACGGCAACGTCGGTACAATTGGTAATGTGGCAAGCCTAAACTTAGATGGTAGCAGTAGCAATGTATTGTACGGCAACGGCGTGTTTGCTCCAGCAAGTGGTGGTACTGCCAACACAGGCAATGTAACATTTGATAACATCAATATCATTGGTACAGGAAATTTACACTTACAGCCAGACCCTGCTAACACTGGTTCATATTTAGATATATTCTTATCATCTGGTCCAGACCTTCATCTTGTCGCTAGTGCAGCCGCAAATCTTATATTAGGCAAGGACGATGGTCCTAATGTAATGACCAGTTGGGACGGCAATGTATATGTTCAATCTTGGAATACTGGTAGTAACACTCAAGGTGGCGTTTGGAATTTTGGCGAAGATGGTTTACTAACACTACCAGGTGGTAATACAAAGATTGGTCTACAATATGGCAGTGAAGCCATACTAGCAAGTAATACAAGTTTTGGTGTAGCAACTCAAGGTAATGGTACAACATTTATAAACTGGAGTGATGATGTATCTAATACATCAATGCTTGCAGCCATATATGTCAATGACCCATCAGGAAATGCTGGTAACATAAGTGTAAGAACAGGTAGTGTAGGCAATGCTAATGTCTGGAAGTTTGTTACTGATGGTAGTATCGTATTCCCAACACTTACAGTAGATGTACACAACGGTGGTAATCAACAAGCACAAACATTACAGTTTGGCGATCCAAATCAACAGGCAATAATTACAGGTCCTACTCCACCAGCAAACATTAATGCACAACGATTAATCATTCAAGGTCAACGTGGTAACGGTCAGTTTAGTGAAGGCGGTGACGTTTACTTCTGGGCTGGTGATGCTGATACTAACGGCGGTGACATAAAGATTTATGCAGGTGACGCAGATAATGTATCTGCTGGCTATGGTGGTTACATCAATTTAGATGGTGGTTCAGGTTATGATGGTGGTGGACAAATATCCGTAACCGGCGGTTATAGCGCAAATGGTCCTGGTGGCACAGTAAATATCAGCGCAGGTCAAGGCGGCAGTGATGGTGGTGCTGTAAACATAAATGGTGGTAGTGCTGGTGCAAATCAAGGTGGCAACATAGCACTTACAGGTGGTTATGGCGGAAACAGTGGTGGCGAAGTCAGATTGACAGGCGGATCAGCCGGTATAGGTATCCCAGGATATGGTAATGTAGTATTAGTAAGCGGCGCAAAAACTTGGACATTTGATAACACCGGTAACATCACTAGTGACACATTATCATTTACTACATCATACGCAAACTATAAAACAGTTGAATATCAAACAGCAGGTGTATGGGATATTTATGTAGAAGATAATACATCAGGTCCTAATGACGCATATGCGTGGATAGATGTAACATTCAAAGACAATCAAATAAACAAACCGCAAGTATTCATTGAAAATCAAGCCGCAAATACTGGCGTACCTTATCGTTGGACTTTTGATGAGAGTGGTAATCTCACAGCACCAGGTGCGATCAATGTCGGTAATATGTCTATCGGCCAATTGCCAGGATATATTACAGCAAACGCTAATACAGGAATAATTTTAAATACTAGTGGTAGTGACGGCGGATTCGTAGTAGATTATCTGAAAGAAGATGGCAATGCTAATACCAGCGGAGGCGAGTTAGCATTTAGTTCAGAATTAGGCAACGCAACTTATAGAATATCATTATCAGATGATTTGGGTGATGGTTTTGCTACAAAGATTTGGAGATTTGATGGCACTGGCAACTTAACATTACCAGGTAATACATTCGCAGTTAACTATGCTAACGGTACTCCGGTGCCCATAGGTGGCGGTGGCAATGCCAACACAGGTAATGTTACATTTGACAATCAAGTAGTAATAGGCACCGGTGATGAATACGGCGGTGGCGGATTATATCTTGCTCCGGGTACAAATAGCACAGCAAATCTACAATACTTGAGAGTTCGCGGTGGCGACTATCCCACACACATTCACCTTGATACAGGCAACAATCAATATTATGACCAATACTTTGGTGCCGACAGTAGGTATGTAAAGTTAGAAGCCAACGGCAACATAGTAATCAATGCCGACGATTACGGTGGTAATTCTGGAACTTGGTCATTTACTACTGACGGTAATCTAGTATTAGCAGGTGGCAATAGTGTCATTCGTAGTGTTGCTAACAGTAGTTTAGATCCAACACTTCCAAATGTCAGCACAATGGTATTGACACCGGACGCTAACTATAACTCACAGGTACTAGTATTAGACCCAACTGCTCCTGGTCATATTCACTTGCGAGCATATGCGTTCAGTAACATTGATGATCCAGCAGCCAATATATTCTTAGGCGGTGAAAATACTGCGTTTGAGATTACACAAGGTGCAAACAATCAAGCAGTCATTCATAGTAACAACTATACTTGGACATTTGGTAATGATGGTACCCTATTATTGCCGCGTGATGCGGCAGGCAATACTGATCCATACTTATGGATCACAGGGGGAAATGCTCCTTCTATCAGTTCAGTTGATGTAAGTCTAGCAGGTCCTGCTAACTTCCAAATTGTTTCAGACTATTTAAATCTCTCAGGTTACAGTGGTGCTAAAGTTGCTATCAAGGCAGATAATGGTGAGATAGCAACAGATGCTAACATGGTATTGTCTACTAATAATGCCAATGTTGGAAACACATATAGTTGGACTTTTGGTACTGATGGTTCATTGACACTTCCTGGTAATCTAATATCAAGTGGCGCAAGTCCTGCTCCAGTAATAAGCGGTTTCAGTAGTGTAAGCGCATTACAGTTTACCAATGGTAATTCAAATGTAACAATCAATGCTAACTCAAACACATGGACATTTGATTCAACTGGTAATCTAACACTTCCAGGTGTACCTGGCAGATATATCAAGGGTCCAGCAGGTGGTTATGCTGGATTGGCAGTAGTTGATGATGGTACTGATCTACCAGCACAGTTAGTATCAATCAATAGTAACAGTGGTCTTGGTACTACTGCTATCTCAGCATATGCTAACAACGCACAGATACAAGCCAACATCAACGGCGATATAAAGGGTTGGGTGTTTGATAACACAGGTAATCTGACACTACCAGGTAATACTTTTGCTGTCAATTATGCTAACGGCACACAAGTATCATTGGGTGGTGGTAGTTATGGTGATAGCAATGTTACAACACTATTAGGTGCATTTGGTAGCAACAGTATCGTCACTACAGGTAATATTGATGGTGGCAATATCTTAGCATCAGGTACAAGTTCAACTGTAGTTCGCAGAGCATTTGGTCTTGTAGCATTTGATATAGAAGTTCAACTTGATGATTTGTATGCCAGCGTAGACAGCGGAACAAATTGCTTGAAATTAAGAACGAGCGGCAGTTGGCAAGGTACTGGTTGGACTGAAACATTTGCAGGCGGACAAAATACACAGACTTGGATCAACTTACCATTGAATCCTGGATTTAACACTGCCAGCGGCGCTTTAAATAGTCAAGGAAATGGTTGTAAGTGTGTGATCAGTGATCAAACTCCTACTGCCAAGATGTATGAAATTACTGTTATGCGCAGCGGCACAACTGGAAGTCAATTCAATATAAGTATAGAAAGATTAGTATAAGGTAAATTAAATGGCTAACTTAAGCGGCATAAAAATTACAGCACTTAATAGTATTGGCAGCAATCTTGCCGCTAATAGTTTGTTGCCTATAGTTGATTTAGCAGCAGATGAGACTACAAAGGCTAACGTCTTTCAAGTAGGTAAGTTTATATTAGGTAATATTGCTCCAAATGTAGGAGCAAACCTAGGAAATGTAGGCAATATAATAATTACTGGTGGTAGTGCTAACTATGTTTTATCTACTAATGGATTAGGTAATTTAAGTTGGGTACCAAAAGACAGCGGTGCTACTGGTGCAACCGGTCCTACTGGATTAACTGGTGCAACCGGTACTCCAGGATTGAATGGTGGCACTGGTGCAACAGGTCCAGGGTTGGGTGTTGAACAAGACGATAATGCTCCTGCTGCTCCTAATACACAAACTTTATGGTATGACACAGTATCTGGTAGACTATATGTTTATTACAACGATGGAGTTTCAGAGCAGTGGGTAGATGCTGCACCTCCTGTTGTTGGATCAACAGGCGCACAGGGTGCAACAGGTAGTTTAGGTTCTACTGGCGCAACTGGTATAACAGGTGCAACAGGACCGCAAGGCGATCCAGGTGGTGCTACTGGTGCTACGGGGCTAGGATCAACAGGGGCTACTGGCGTTGCAGGTGCTACAGGTGAAGGATTAGGTATTCAACAAGAAGACACCCCTCCACTTGCTCCAACTGAAAAGACATTATGGTACGATACTGTATCAGGTAGATTATATGTTCATTATTATGATGGTATAACAGAGCAGTGGGTAGATGCTGCGCCACCAGTCGTTGGTGCTAGCGGAGACATGGGATCTACAGGCGCTACTGGTGCTACTGGATTATCAGGCATAGTAGAAAGTCCTACCCCACCTTCCAACACAGAAGTATTATGGTATGATACAAGCGTACCTGGTATAGAAGGTATAGGTGCTACTGGTTCTACTGGCCCAATAGGTGCTACAGGCCCAGGTGGTGGTCCAACAGGTGCGACTGGTGATGTTGGTGCAACTGGCGCGACTGGCCCA
>Ga0129333_10003119_pt1 | contig 15491 bp, 7 predicted proteins | sample CPB6_08_DNA_FD_94474 | JGI IMG/M metagenome (GOLD analysis project Ga0129333, IMG submission 94474) | Freshwater to marine salinity gradient microbial communities from Chesapeake Bay, USA - CPBay_Sum_0.6_0.8_DNA | ecosystem: Environmental > Aquatic > Marine > Coastal | place: USA: Chesapeake Bay...
ATAATGAATCGATTGACGTATTAAAAGATGCATCAGCAACTGCTATTTATGGTGCAAGAGGTGCCAATGGGGTCATTCTTATTACGACTAAAAAAGGGAAAGCAGGTTTTTCAAGTGTCACTTATTCTGGGAGCCTGGGTATTTCAAATATCGCCAGAAAATTAGATGTTTTCTCCGCTGACGAATATAGAACCCAGGTTAAAGCTATAGGTGGTACGCTGGAAGATTTAGGTGGTAATACAGACTGGCAGGAAGTGATCATGAGAACGGCTAAAACCCAAAATCATAATCTTTCTTTTAGTGGTGGAAGTGGAAATACCAGCTTTTTTGGTTCCGTTGGTGTTCAAAATCAAGAGGGAATTCTTCAAAAAAGTGACTTAGACCAATACGTGGGTAGAGTAAAAATTAACCAAAAATCGTTAAATGGCCGTTTAAATATTGAAATGAATTTAAATGCCAGCCAGGTGAAAGCAAACAGACCTCCCATTGGAACGTTACTTGGTACTGCATTATCTATGAATCCGACGTATGCGGCATATAATAGTTCTGGCGGAATTAATGTCTTCCAGGGTACTTTTGTTAATCCATTATCTTATTTCAATTTGGAAAAAGACATTACGACTACCAATAGAGTTATGGGAAATATTTCACCCTCACTGACTTTATTTAAAGGACTTGAATACAAACTTAATCTGGGTGTTGACCATTCAACTTTTGTGCGTGATGTACAATCCCTGGCATCAGCAACTCCCAGACAAGAAGGAAGATTAGATACTGAGATTGGTGAAAACGACAATCAGTTAATGGAAAATTATCTTACCTATAAATTTGTAAACAAAGACATTAATTTAAATCTTCTTGCTGGTCATTCGTATCAAAGAATATTTCTACATGGCAGAAATTCCAGTATTAACAGGTTCCCAATTTCAGATTTAGAACCCATTTATAATCCAGGATTAGGCCAGGACTTGACAATAGCTAATAATAAACCAGGTGGATATGCCTTGATAAATGAATTACAGTCATTTTTCTCTCGCGCAAATTTCCAGTTCAAGGACAAGTATTTATTGACCGCTACGGTAAGAGCGGATGGTTCCTCCAAGTTTGGTGCGAACAATAAGTATGGAATTTTCCCGTCATTTTCAGCTGGCTGGAGACTTTCAGAAGAATCATTTTTGAAAAATTCAATATTCAGTGATTTAAAATTAAGAGCAGGCTGGGGACAAACTGGAAATCAGGAAATTCCTTCAAAAATAACACAACCTTTATATACCAATACTGTTTCTGGAACTACCAGCTACCCATTGTCTCCTACGGGTGCCTACCCAGTAGGTATTTCGTTTGCAAGGCTGGCAAATCCAGACATACAATGGGAAGTTTCTACACAAATAGACTTAGGTGTAGATTTTTCCTTATTTAACGGAGCACTCTCAGGTACTTTTGATTATTTCAATAAAGTTTCCAACAATATATTGTTAGAAGTGATCCCTGCTGATCCTGTTCAACCTGCTACTACTTTTTGGACCAACGTTAAAGACATGACCATTACAAACCAGGGGGTTGAATTTGAAATGAATTATCAAAAACGTTCAGACAATGGCTGGAGTTATGCCTTAGGTGCAAATTTAACCTTAATTGACAACGTAGTAGAAAATTCTCCTTATTCTGTTATTCCATCTGGTTCAGCTTCTGGTCCTGGTCTTACTTCAGCCACTATTAACGGTTATATTAATGGGCAACCTATCGGTACATTTTATCTTAAAGATCATATAGGATTTGATGAAAAGGGACAAAGTAAATTCCGCGATGTTAATAATGATGGCATTGTTACGGATGCTGATAGAATTGCAGCGGGTACAGCGCTTCCAAGTACCATGTATAATTTTAATGGCGATTTAGGTTATAAAGGACTTTCACTTTCTGTTAATTTTAATGGAATATCTGGTAACAAAGTTTATGATAATACAGCAAACGCCAATTTTTATAAATTGAGATTATCTAAAGGAATTAACGTTACGCCTGAAGCTATACTTTATCCAGAAGAAGCCACTACAAATGCAGCCCCTATTTCAACGAGATATTTGAAAGATGGCTCCTTTTTTCGGTTAAATAACCTTTCTTTAGCTTATGATTTAAACACCTCTAAATTGGGTATTGATAAATGGATCAGTCAGTTCAGAGTATATGTTACCGGACAGAATCTAATGGTTTGGACCAAATATGATGGTTATGACCCTGAGGTGAATACAGATAGAACCATCAATGGCATTTCTTCCTATGGGATAGACTACCTCAGTTACCCAAGGGCAAAAACGATTCTTTTTGGATTAAATCTATCATTCTAAGTCAAGTAAATATATCATTATCATGAAAAAGACAAACCTATATATTTTCTCCTTTTTGTTTGTAATGCTTATCAGCAGTTGCACCAATTTAGAAGAAATCATTTTAGATGAAACCTCCGCAGGAAATCTTACACCCAGACAATCTGCTGACGGATTAATTGCTCCTGTTTATGCCTTACTACCTACTATTTTTCAGCACACCACCTATTTTGCCTTGCAGGAAATAACAACTGATGAGGCTATTTTACCTTATCGGGGTGGAACTGACTGGGGAGATAACGGTATTTATCTGGCACTACACAGACAAACCTATGATCCTAATAATGCAAACGTAAGAAACACCTGGAATCCTCTGTTACAATCCGTTTCCAGAACGGTTACAGCGCTGCAATCATTGCCCCTAAACACAGATCCAGTTGCCAAAGAATATCTGGCAGAAGCAAGAGGTATGAGAGCTTATTACTCAATGATGACCTTAGATCTTTTTGGACTGGTATTTGTAAAAGATAATCCAGATGCTGGTTCCCAGATTTTAAGAGGTGATGCCGCTGTTAAATTTATTGAAAAAGAACTTTTAGATGTTGAACCCCTTTTAGGAACTACAGCAGGACCAGGAAGACTTACTAAGGGAGCCGTTTGGGGTTTATTAGCTCGACTTTACCTGAATGCAGCTGTTTATAGAGACATTTATGCCTCTACTTTTAATTTTACTGCTTCTGATATGGATAATGTGATTAAATACTGTGATAAAATAATTTCATCGGGTCAATATGCCCTTGCTTCAGAGTATTTTTCCATTTTTGATGACAATAATAACTCAAATAAAGAGCTCATTTTCGCAGTTGATCAAAGAGGTGATTTAAATGGTCACAATCGTATGGCTTACTTCTCTTTATCAGGTGATATGTTTCCATTAGCGGCCTTTCCAAATGCCAATGGCACGGATGGGCCGGCTATTACCTCCGATTTTTATCAAACCTGGGCTAAAGCTTATGCGCCTGAGGATCCCAGTGTCGATCCCCGTTTTCACAAACAAAATGTAGGAAGATATACCAATCCTGCAGATACTTGTGTAGATGGTGCAACCTATGAGGTAAACAGAGGAATACAAAGGGGTCAGCAATATGGTCTGGTTAAAAATGCAAGTGGTTTTATAAAATGTGCCGGTGGTAAATTTTTAATAGCCCCTTTGGTTCATGCTACGAGAAACAAATTTAACCTGCCTGTAAATCATACGGAAAGAGTTGATTTTACGCCACAAGGTAGTGATTACCCAAGTGGATACCGTGTTGAAAAATACCAGTTTAGTAGAATTTCAGATTCCGGCAGGAATAAAGGTCAAGCCGATATTGTCATTTTACGTTTAGCTGATATTTATCTCATGCGTGCGGAAGCAAAACTTCGTAAAAGTAATGACGCAGCAGGCGCACTTGCCGACGTAAACCTGGTTCGTGCTTCTCGTACAGCCAGAAAAGCACCTCCTGCCTTGACTAGCATGAATTTAGATTTACTCTTTCGTGAACGAGGATTTGAATTCTACTGGGAAATGCTTCGTAGAACAGATATGATTCGCTTTGGAAAATACGAAGGTATCTGGACAGAAAAAACAAATACAGATAAAAATAAACGTATTTTCCCCATTCCTCAAACTGCCATTGATGGTGCGTCGAATCTAAAGGATTATCTTAAGCAAAATCCTGGATATTGATCTGATTTGCTCTTAGCGATTAAATAAAAAGCACGTGAGCGATAACGCTCACGTGCTTTTTTAATATCTCGCTTTATCTGTTAGAGAATTATTTTTACCATTTATATACTTAATTTGCTTTAAACACAGGATTTTTTTCATCACCACCTGATTTCAGGTAAGCCACTAAATCCCTCAACTCTTCCGCATTTAATGAATTGACCAATCCTGGCAACATGGAAGAGACGGTAGAATAATTTTTGGAAAGCACATTTTTCTTGGGAACTTTTACCAGTATATCTGCTACATAAGGATTTTGAGCAATGTAATAATTCTCCTCATCCTGGTTGGTAATTTTACCCACTATACTTTCTCCATTTTTAAGTTGAAATTCTGTTGTTGCGTATTGGTCAGAAATTGTTTTACTAGGTAAAAGAATAGCCTCCATGATATCTTTAGTACTAAAGCGGGTACCAATTTGTGTTAAATCGGGTCCAACATTTCCCCCTTCACCCTTAATCGCGTGACACCTGATACAAGTAGTAGCGATATACATCGATTTACCCGTTTTAAAATTCCTGTTTTTTAATTCTGCTGCGAATAGGGTATCCATATCTTTTAACTGATAGTTTTTACCTGGTCCTTTAGGATAATCCTCCCGTTCAAGATCGTTCCCAGAATCGGTTAACAAATCTCCTCCTGATAGTTCATCGTAATATTTACGTTTTCCTTTGCTCACATTATTCAAGGCAAAATTTCTGGCTTTGTCAATAAAACCGATATAACTATTTCCACCGCGGTAAGAGAAAGCTTTTCTATACCAGGAAAAATATTTTTCTCTCATTTCAGGTTTCCAGCCATTTTTTGCTTTTGAAAGCATGATTGCCAAATAAGTCTGTTGAGGTTCGGGCATTTTTTCCAACATTTTAGCAATATCTAAGCCATATTGAGGATTTCTTAAAATAAGATCCTCTGAACTCATAGCCAAATCCTCATTTGGATTTTTTTCCTCCTTTTTATCCATCAAAACTAAGGTTTTGGGTAAAACGGAAGGTGCTTCCAGGAAAACGAGTAATTTACTTAGTGCCTTATTGAAATCATTAGTATTGGCAGGATATTGTGCATCGAATAAAGCGATTAATTTCTTTTTTTGCGCGGCTCCAGGCATACCAAACCTTGCAAAAACCAATTCGTAAGCCCTTAGAACATCCAATTGTTGAGAAGCAGTAAGTGCAGCATAATCTACATTATATAAAGCATCAATAATCAATGATTTATCCTCTGCAGAAGTTGTTCTGATGAGACCAATCATTGCATTTATCAGGGTAACCGCATTTTTTTCACTCAATGCTTTATCTTTCCATGAACTTAATGGCTGGTGCTCCAGAGCCATTCTGGCCGCATAACGTATGTGCCTGTCTGGATGACTTAAATGAGGCCATACAAAAGCAACAGCATCTGCATTGGGTTGGCCATGAAAATTTTCAATTTGTCTTCGCAACTTATTTTCGGGAGTTAATTCCGTCATTGCCCCATCGGAAGTCGATTCGGTTCCTTTATAATAAACCCGGTATAAGTTAGATTCCAGTCTTCGTCCGCCCGTTAAAAAATATAGAGATCCATCAGGTCCAATCGTTCCATCCGTTAAAGGAAGAGGTGCTGCCGACAAAAATTCTTCTTGGGTAGCGGTATAACTCGAACCCTTTGGCTTAAGATGAATGGCATGAACGATGCCAAAACTCCAGTCGAATGCCAATAAAGTTTGTTTATATTTTGTTGGAAATTTAGCCTCTTTGAGATACAATAAGTTGGTAGGAGAACCTTGCCCGATATTGATTACTGGGGGAAGATTGTCAGGAAAATGAGGATACCATTTTCCATTTCCTGTCCTCCATCCAAATTCCGAACCACTGGTTGCATGACAAATACGGGTAGGGCGATACCAGGGAAGGCCGAAATCCCATTCCATATCTGCGTCATACACAAAAAGATCCCCTACGTCATTAAAAGCTAGGTCAAAAGGATTTCTGTAACCCGCAGAGATTAGCTCCCATTTTTCACCTTCAGGATCCACATTGGCCACCCATCCACCTGGCTCTTTTCTGTCATTGGCGTGACCTCTAGGATCTTTAATTTCAGGAAAAAGATTATCGTATTTCCAGGTTTTAGGAAGTCGGTAACTATCCATTTCAGGGAGATCTGTATAATTTCCACAAATGACAAAAAGCGATTTTTTGTCTGGAGATAATTTGATACTATGTGGACCATGTTCTCCTTCACCCACGAGTGTTTTTAAAAGAGTCAGTTTATCGAACTGATCATCGCCATCGGTATCCTGAAGTCTGTAAAAACCACTTGTTTTAGGCAAATTTTTACTTGACCTGTTATTGACCATTACATAAAGGCTATTGAAAGCATATAGCAAGCCATGGGCAGCACCAAAATTTAAAGTATCATTTTCAATTTTAATTTTTTCAATTTTATGGGTATCCAGTTTCTCCCCAATACGAGGAATCGTCAAGCGATAAATACCCCCATATTGATCAGAAGCGAGCATTCTGCCTTTATCATCAAAACACATGGAGACCCATGATCCTCTGTTATTTTCCGAAGAGCTATATAAATGTTCCGCTGCGAAACCTTCTGGTACTTTAATATTTACAACCTCCGCTTCTTCAGAAGTATGCACATAATTAAAAACACCATAGGAACTTGCTGCCAATAATGCAAGCGGCAAAAAAACATATAAACTAAATCTACTAAAACGATTCATATTCAGGTTTTAAGGTTCTAAAAAGGTTTGATTCACTAAACTACAAATTTTATTATTGAAAATGGAAAAGATTTTTTTCTACCTTTTCTTTATTTAGGTAATTTCAAACCTTAATTAAAATGAAAATGAAACTTATTGAGATAAAGGCACGTTGTGCTGACCCGTCGAAAATTCGCAGTATTCTGATGCAACAACCTGAAATACAGTTTATAGGTATTGATTCACAAACGGACACCTATTTCAAAATACCTTCAGGAAGATTAAAACTCAGGGAGGGAAATATCGAAAACAGTTTGATTTATTATGACAGGGAAAATCAAAAAGACGCAAAAAAATCAGATGTTATTTTACATAAACCAACTGATGTTTCATCTTTAAAAGCCGTTTTGACAGCAGCTCTTCCCCTTCTTACAGTTGTTGAGAAGAAAAGAGAAATTTATTTTATACATTCGGTAAAATTTCACATTGATTCTCTGATGGATCTTGGTTCCTTTCTTGAAATTGAAGTAATTGATGCTACCGATAAAATGGATATTGCTAAAATGAAAGAACTATGTGCCTTTTACATGGATTTACTTGAAGTCAAAAAGGAAGACTTGTTTGAAAATTCCTACAGTGACATGATTCTTTCTTAATTCATAAATCTATAATAGTGAACCCTGTTTTTTCTGTCTCAGCTGTTGCCAATGCCTTTTTATGCTTCCCTGCGGAAAATACAATCTTTTCTCTTGGAAATGGACATATCAATGATACTTTTTTAGTTACTGACAAAAGTTCTGGAACCCCGTTGGTGTTACAAAGAATCAATCATCATGTTTTTAAGGAACCCGAAAAAGTAGTTGAAAATCACCTTACCATTTATAACCATTTAATCACCCAGCCTTCCCAATTAAAATTATTGAAACCGCTTAAAAATGAGTATGGCGAATATTTATATAAGGATAACCTTGGAAATGCCTGGAGGGCAGTTTCCTATATTCCAGATACCTATGCCATTGAATCAGTAGATACAGTAGATCAGATTTATCCTTCAGCAAAAATCCTTGGTTTATTCTTACGTGAATTATCCTCCTTACCTGCGCATAAACTATATGATACCATTCCAAACTTTCATAATAGCCTGTTAAGAACCCGTTCATTTTCTCAGGCAGTTAGATTAGGTATTCCTGAAAGGGTAAAAGAGGCATATAAGGAGATACAATGGGTAAGAGATCACCAGGCAATCTTCATCAAAATAACCCGATTGTCATTACCAGAAAGAGCTGTTCATAATGATGCAAAAATTGGCAATATTCTTTTTGATAAAAATAATGGACAAGCCTGTGCTGTAATCGACTGGGATACTACCATGCGCGGGTCTGTATTAAGTGATTTTGGCGATATGGTAAGAACCATTTCAACTACTACAGCTGAAGACGATCCGGACTTTTCGTCTGTATATGTTGATTATCAACGTTTTGAAGCCCTTACCACAGGTTGGTTAGATGGCGTTGGTTCCATATTAACGAAACTGGAAAGAGAAAATCTACTTTTGGGTGCCCATTGGTTAATATTGGAACAAGCCGTTCGATTTTTGGAAGACTATCTTTGGGGTGACAAATATTATAAAATAAAATATCCCGAACATAACCTGATTAGAGCCAAAAATCAATTGAAATTATTTCAATCTTTAATTGAACAAGAGACCCAACTCCAAAAGCTCATTTTATAAATTCAGCCAATAAGTAAATTTAGCAATGAGCGCTCTATTTTTAGTTTTTCCATTAAATGTATCGTAATTATCGGTGTAAACGAGGAATAAATCGGAAACAGGAGCAAAACGCCATTGTAAACGAGCGTTTACATTTAAGTTTTCTACTTGATTGTTATATTGAATAAAGGTAGTTAAGAATAACTTTTTGGTAAAAGTAAAGTCAATTCGTGGTCCTACCAATATTAATTTTGCAGAGGCATAAGGTTCAGGAAGTTTAATATCACTATAATTGAAAGACATTTCTATAGATCCATAAGGTTGATAACGCCACACTAAACTACCTGAAATACCAGCTATATTCCCATTAAAATACTGTCCAAAAAATGGTTCTAATCTATAATTAATGGCTTTCCTTTGGTCAGACCATAAAAAAGCAGTGAGGAAGGTATTTCTAAATTGCGAACCTGCAGGAAGAGCTTTAGAATTTGTACGGGAAGGATCGAATTCATCAAATAAATAAACAAAATTATTATTGAGTTCAATGTTTATAAAACCAGAATTTTTAAGTTGACCATCCAATGTTAATGAAAATTCCTGATCTGTCCTGCCATCTTCTGGTTGCCAGGTTTGCCCACTTTTTATCCCAAAAGAATATTGATTAATTGGGCTATTTTTAGGATAAAAAAATCTGCTTACTTCTCCATTTAATGAGAAAAAGTTGTTTCTTGGTACATAACCTACCGCTGGGGCATACTCAGATTTTATCCATTGGTGCTGATACGTAAAATTCCATTTGCGGTCCTGATAGACCAGAGTGGTTCCGTGTGCAAAACGATCGGCCATTTTGCCGTTCTTATCGGAATTAAACATTTGGTGATAAAAAGTTCGTCCATTCCAGCGATTATCAGAAGAAGCCAGATTGTAATCAACCCCAACAATTCTATTAAATCTCTCTTTATCTACTGGCTCAAAAGTTAAATCGGAGGTAAAATTTTCCTTATCTACAAATATAAATCCAATATTTGACCGAGAGAATAACTTTCGTTGTATGGCGCCAACCGTATAATTTGAACCCGCCAGTTTATTTTCAGGATCAGACTGAGTATGCATATTCAAGAGACCCACCCTCCAGTTATTATCTAATTTACCACTTAGTCGTGCCCCATAGAGGATAGGAACCTGAAAATTATTTCCATCTGCATCCTTTGCAATCCCTATTCTTCGAGAGAAAAAAGGATTGCTTCTTTGATCTCCAAAGCCTGAAAATAAGTCTGCATTTTCTAAAAAAAACTGACGTCGTTCTGGAAAGAAGATTTCAAAACGGTCCAGATTTATAACCTGTCTGTCCACTTCAACCTGACTAAAGTCAGGATTAACGGTTAAGTCCAGATTTAAGGATGGCGAAAGGCCTATTTTAGCATCTCCTCCAAAACCAAAAGTATTTTTAGTGGGTGAATTTTCTGTAAAATTCTTTGCACTTCCGCCAGAAACATATGGAATAACGGTAAAAGCAGAGCCTGTTTTTTCGATTGGTTTCTCAAATGCCAGTTTACTCATGAACGCTAAACTCATGGGTAATTGATTTTGGGGAATATGATTCCACGTTGATTGAGTATTAGACTGGGTATCAAAACGATAAGCATTGAAATTCCAGGAAGATGAATTTTCCTTAAATCTCAGTGCTGCAAAAGGAATGACTATTTCCGTTGACCAGTAATTTTCACCAATATAAGATTCCCCATTCCATTTATTATCCCAGTTTTCATTAAAATCAGATCTTTCTCTGCCTCCATTAGCAATAACAGCCTCTCTCATAACCCCTAATGGGTTAATACCAAAAACAAAAGCATTTGTTCTGTCATTGTAAGAATCGAAAACGAAAGTAACATTGTCATTACCTCCTGCCCGAAAATCACGTTTCAAGGATGGAACAATATATTTATTTCCCTTTGAATAACAAATAGCCGCAACATATAGGTTATATTTATCATAGGTCATATAAATCTCTGTTTGCACAGGATTTTTTACGCTGTCTGTAGGAAAAAGTTGCCAGAAATCTTTGGCCCCCCTTCCTTTTTTCCAACATTCCTCAACTACTTTACCATCAATAACAGGTTTTTCATTCGTAAAGGAGACCAACATATCAGGTTGAGCCTCATAGGTAATACCAGGGGTTTGCGCTTTTACCGTGATTACAAAAAAAACTAGTAATACAAGGAAAGAAATAATTCTAGGTGTCATAATTAAAATTTCAGAAAGTAGCTGGCAAAAATACATTCAAAAAAGGTAATAGCCTAAAAAGTATGCTAATATTCCTAAATAGTATTAATTTTAAAGGATTCCTGGAAAAGAAGCATTTTTTGAAAAATTGAATAAAATGAAAAGCCTGTTTTACATCCTGACTCTGATTACATGTATATCTAATTTTTCCTTTAGCCAAGGAAAGCCCCCCTATTTTTCTGTTACCTATAAGGGAATTGATGAAAAACTGGATGGCAGATTATTGATTATGCTATCGAAAAATGATAAAGCAGAACCCCGTTTTCAAATTGCTGACGGACCTGAGTCTCAGTTAATTTTTGGCCTAGACGTTGAGGAATGGGAAGCAGGAAAACCTGTTATTGCTGATGGTTCAAATGCGTTTGGATATCCTGTCGAAAGTTTATCTGACGTACCTGCTGGAGATTATTTTGTTCAGGTTTTGTTACATAAATACGAAACATTTAAAAAAGCGGATGGATATACTGTCAAACTTCCTATGGACAGGGGGGAGGGTCAGCAATGGAATCTGGCTCCTGGAAATTTATATTCAACTCCTCAAAAAATTAATTTTAACCCCCAAAGTGCAAAAATCATTTCGCTTTCGTTAGACAAGATTATTCCGCCCATTAAAGAACCTGAAGACACCAAATATGTAAAGCATATTAAGATACGAAGCGAACTGCTTTCCAAATTCTGGGGAAGAGACATGTATCTTGGAGCCCATGTGCTTTTACCAGAAGGCTGGGACACACACCCTCAGGCAAAGTACCCATTAGCCATTTACCACGGACATTTTCCTGCAGACTTTGGAGGTTTCAGGACGTCGCCCCCCGATACCACCATTCCTTGTGAATATTCTTCGCGATTTGGGGTTGATTGCTACAACAGAATCGTTCAACAGGAAGCATATCAGTTTTATAAACTGTGGACTGGAGCCAATTTTCCAAGAGTTATAGCCATTGAAATACAGCATGCAAATCCATTTTATGATGACTCTTATGCAGTAAATTCTGAAAATCTGGGACCTTACGGTGATGCGATAACATATGAATTAATTCCCTATATTGAAAAAAAGTTTCGTGGAATAGGTGAAGGTTGGGCCCGTTTTACTTATGGTGGTTCTACCGGTGGATGGGAAGCACTTGCCGTTCAGGTAAAATACCCGACAGAATATAACGGTTCTTATGCCGCTTGTCCTGACCCGATTGATTTTAGGGCAAATACTGTGTTTAATTTATACGAAGACAAAAATGCATATTTCGTTGAATCTGAATTTAAACGAACACCCCGACCTGCCCACCGGGACTCTTTGGGACGTATTTCCGCTACCATTCAGGAAACAAATCACAAAGAACTGGCTTTAGGTACTAAAACACGGTCAGGACAACAATGGGATATCTGGGAAGCGGTATATTCCCCTGTTGGTGAAGATGGGTATCCAAAAAGAATCTGGGATAAATATAGCGGTGAGATTTTCCCTGAAGTAGCCAAATACTGGAAAGAAAATTATGACTTATCCTATATTTTAAAAAGGGACTGGGCAAAAAATGGAAAAGACTGGAAGGATAAAATATACATCTATTGCGGGGATATGGATAATTTTTATCTAAATAACGCTGTTTATTTTACTGAACAAATGCTGGAAGAAACAAAGGAACCCTACTATAATGGAGAAGTTGATTATGGCGACCGGGCGGAACATTGCTGGAATGGTGATCATACCCAGCCAAATTATATTTCTCGTTTGCGTTATCATCGCATGTTTATTCCAAAATGGACTGACAGGGTAATAAAATCTGCCCCTAAAGGAGCAGATTTAAAATCATGGCGCTATTAATATGGCAGCATCTATGTTTGACAATCACGGTAGAATCATCAATTATGCACGTATTGCTGTTACAGATCGCTGTAATCTGAGGTGTTTTTATTGTATGCCTGAAGAGGGTATTCAATATATGCCCAAGAAGGAATTATTACAATTTGAAGAATTAGAAAGGCTTACAAAAATTCTTACCGAACTGGGCATTACAAAATTAAGAATAACAGGAGGAGAACCTTTTGTTCGAAAAGATATTATGAAATTCATAGAAAGCATTCATGCTTTACCTCATTTAGAGGAAATTCATATTACAACCAATGGCACACATACGGCTGATATTATACCAGAACTTAAACGACTTGGCATTAAATCGGTCAATTTATCCCTGGATACCTTAGACGCTACGCGTTTTTTTGAAATTACTCGGAGAGATTTATTTTCTACGGTTTATAATACGCTGGAATCATTAATTATGCATCGTATTCCAACGAAAATCAATGCAGTGGTCATGGCCAATAAAAATATTGACGACCTGATACCCCTTTGTGAACTGACTAAAAACACCCCTGTTAGTGTTCGTTTTATTGAGGAAATGCCTTTTAACGGGACAGGAAGCCATTATGAACAGTTGTTGTGGAATCATCTTAACATTTTAGCCTATCTCAAAAACGAATATCCGGACTTATATAAACTGGAAGACCCCAAATATGCTACTTCCAGCAACTATAAAATACCTGGTTATCGCGGCGATATTGGTATTATTGCTGCTTATAGCCGGACATTTTGCGGTACTTGCAACCGGATAAGAATCACGCCTCAAGGAACTTTAAAGACTTGTTTGTACGACCATGGTGTTTTTAATCTTAGAGATTTGATGCGCAATGAGGCGACAGATGAGCAGATTAAAGGGGCGCTCATACAAAGTTTTTCCCATAGAGCAAAAGATGGCTGGGAAGCAGAAAAAAATAGAGCTGCCTTTTTTCCCGCTACCGAATCAATGTCAACCATTGGTGGGTAAAAGGTTGTTATTTTCGTAAGCAAAATTTTTAGCAATTACAAATGACAAAAATTTATAAAGAAAAAGGTCCAGGTTTGGGAAAAATAAAAAAATCAGCCGTAGGATTACCTGCTATATTATCCACGCTAAATATGGGTCTTTTTGACTTAGGTCCAGGGAAGTCAACCCTCCTCATGCGAAAAATGAATCAATTTGATGGATTTGATTGCCCTGGTTGTGCCTGGCCTGATCCAGATGATGAGAGAACGCCGTTTGGTGAATATTGTGAAAATGGTATTAAAGCTATCGCTGCGGAGGCTGATTCCAAAACGATAAATGCTCATTTTTTTAAACAACATGACATTGAGGAATTAAAGCTTAAAACAGAAATGGAACTCGGTAAATTAGGCCGAATCGCAGAACCTCTTATCAAAAAACCGGGAGAAACACATTATACCGCTATTTCGTGGGAGGATGCTTTCGCCCTCATAGCAAAAAATCTGAATGCCCTTTCTACTCCCAACGAGGCCGTTTTTTATACCTCTGGACGAACAAGCAATGAAGCTGCTTTTATGTATCAATGGTTCGCCAGAGAATTTGGTACGAATAATTTACCCGATTGTTCTCATTTATGCCACGAATCATCTGCTAAAGCAATGTTGCATACGGTTGGCATTTCAAAAGGGAGTGTCACCCTGGCCGATTTTGAAAAGACAGATCTGATTATCATTTTAGGACAAAACCCAGGTAGTAATCATCCAAGAATGCTTACCTCTTTAGAAAAATGTAAAAAGAATGGTGGGAAAATAATAAGTATTAATCCTATTCCTGAAGCAGGTCTGACCTCTTTCAAAAATCCTAAAAAATTTTTCAAAGTAATTGGAAAAGGAACCGTTCTCAGTGATTTATATTTGCCCGTAACGATCAATGGAGATATCCCTCTCCTGAAGGCCATCCTTCAGCTCCTGTTTTATGAAGAAAGAAAAAGACCTGATTCCGCTTTTGATATCCCTTTTATTTCCGAAAACACGATAGGCTATGAAGCATTCGCCAATCACTTACTGGAGCAGGATTTTAATACCCTTGCTGATGCTTCTGGTGTGGAACGCTCGCTGATTAAGCAAGCGGCAGAGATGATTCGCAAAGCAAATAAGATGATAGTCTGCTGGTCTATGGGCTTAACCCAACATGAAAATGCTGTAGAAAATATACAGGAAGTTATTAATCTTCTTCTCGTAAAAGGTGCCTTTGGTAAGGAAGGATCCGGGCCATGTCCCGTTCGGGGTCATAGCAATGTACAAGGTGACAGAACCATGGGAATAACAGAAACACCTACTGTGACATTTTTAAAAAATTTTAAAGAAGTAGCTGGATTTCAACCACCTAAAAAAGCTGGCTTTACGGTTGTCGAGGCTATAAAAGCAATGGAAAGCGGAAAAGCAAAGGTATTGATTAGTTTAGGGGGAAATCTGGCAAGTGCTGCTCCCGATGCTACTTTTACCGCCCGGGCACTTCAAAAATGCACTTTAACTGTTCAGATTTCTACTAAATTAAATAAAAGTCACCTGGAAACAGGAGAAACAGCTCTAATTCTACCCTGCTTGTCCCGTTCTGAAAAAGATATATCCGACGGATTAATTCAACTGATAAGTACGGAAAATGCGATGGGTGTTGTCCAGTCATCTAAAGGCGTTTTGCCTCCATGTTCTCCACATCTTAAAAGTGAACCTGAAATAGTGGCAGGTATTGCCAGACACACTTTGCCAGAGTCAAAAACCATGTGGAAATCGTGGGCATCTAATTATGATGAAGTTAGGGAAGTCATTGAAAAAATAATACCTGGCTTTCAAGATTTTAATACCAGGTTAAGAAAAAAAGGAGGTTTCGTTTTACCTAATTCATTACGGGAAAATAC
>Ga0129333_10003120_pt1 | contig 15491 bp, 10 predicted proteins | sample CPB6_08_DNA_FD_94474 | JGI IMG/M metagenome (GOLD analysis project Ga0129333, IMG submission 94474) | Freshwater to marine salinity gradient microbial communities from Chesapeake Bay, USA - CPBay_Sum_0.6_0.8_DNA | ecosystem: Environmental > Aquatic > Marine > Coastal | place: USA: Chesapeake...
CACCTGGTCAATACCCTGTTAAGCATCAAACCCCTGGCCAACTTTGCCAAAAGCCAAGCCCGCCGCATGATGATCCAGCGGGCAGAGGCCCTAGGGATTCCTTGGAGGGCCAACACCATCGCCCTGGAATGCCGAGACAGCAATACCCCATTTTCTTCCGCTTGGGATGAATCTCGCGATCGGCTCAGCAACCCAGATCTGGCCTACCCTCCCTACTATCTCACCTCCTTCCATGCCTATGACGAAGGTAATTTGGGCTGGTTACCGGCCCTAGAGGTGGAATCCGCTGCCCAGTCCGTTCATGCCAAGCTTTGGCCGGAACTGGGGGCCGCAGGGGATGGGCGACTGCGCCAGAGCTACCATGACTATTTGCGACAAGTCATTCCCAAGGCTCCCGATCGTATTCTGGATATCGGCTGTGGTGCAGGCCCCAGCACCTTTGCCCTCCAGGCTGCTTATCCCCAATCCCAGGTGACGGGCCTGGATCTGTCCCCCTATTTTTTGGCCGTGGCAGAATATCGCGCCCAGCAACAATCCCCGCCCTCCGATCCCCCCATCACCTGGATCCATGGCCTAGGGGAATCTACGGGTCTACCCGATGGCAGTTTTGATCTGGTGTCTTTGTGCTTAGTGGCCCATGAACTGCCCCACCGTCCCACCCATGGAATTTTGGCGGAAGCCCATCGCCTCCTGGCCCCTGGGGGACATTTTGCCTTAATGGACATGAATCCTCAGTGCGAATTTGTGCAAAAATTACCCCCCTATGTGCTGACTTTGCTCAAAAGTACAGAACCTTACTTAGATGAGTATTTCAGCCTAGATATACTGGCTGCCCTGGATCAAGCTGGCTTCGGGCTACCCCAGGTGATCCATAACAGCCCTCGCCATCGCACGATCGTTGCCCCAAGAGACAAAAAATAAGCCAAAATAAGAGCAAGCCCCTGAAAAAATTTAAAGACACTGAAAAAACTGTCCTAGTTCCCCTAGGGGTTGACCTTCATTCTCGCCATACTCCTCGCCATACCCCCTCTTTGCCATCCCCTTGCTCTGGAATTCTGGGAGCCTTGATCCTGGGGACTTGCATCCTGGGGACTTGCATCCTGGGGGCTTGCATCCTGGAAACTTTTCCCAACTGCCCCGATGTACCCTCAGTTCCCTGGAGTTCATCGGATCCGAGTGCTCTCTACCCGCACCTGAACCCTAGGGAAGGGGAAAAATCCCGTATTTTCCCCCTGATCACTACCCATCCCCAGAACTCTGACCTATACTCCCAAGCAATACGGCTTTTACCCCTGCTCCTGTCTCCTGCTCTATGGGTGTATGTTGCTCTGGGTTGCGCCTCTTGATCCCCTGGGGCCGTCCTGAATCAGCCATTCCCTGGAGTCTCCCTTCCTCCCTTTGATCCTCCCCCTGACATACCATCCCCATGAGCCGATCGCCTCAACTTCCGAACTTGGCCCGTTTAGCCTTTTGTGGCGGCATTTTCTTCTCCTCTGCTGCCGCTGCCTTATTTTTACCGGCATTTAGCTCCTCTGTCCGTGCCGCTTGGGAAGATAGCCCCAAGGCTGTGGTGGATGAAGCTTGGCAAATTGTCTACCGGGAATATGTGGATCCCAGCTTTAACCAGAAAGACTGGGTGGCCATTCGCCAAGAATTACTCAGCCGCGAATATAACTCCCCAGAGGCAACCTATGCGGCTTTGCGGGAAGCCCTGGGAGAGTTGGGGGATCCCTACACCCGCTTTATGGATCCGGATCAATACCAAGCCTTAACCAACCAAACCAGCGGGGAACTGTCTGGGGTGGGAATTCGCCTTAAGGCAGATCCCATTACGGGGTTGTTGTTGGTGGATGCCCCGATCGAAAATTCCCCGGCCTTGGCGGCTGGGATCAAAAGCGGCGATCGACTCCTGGAAATTGATGGCACCAGCACCCTAGGGATGGATGTCAACGAAGCCGCTAACCTGATTCGTGGGGAAGAGGGAACAGATATTAGCCTCACCCTGTCCCGTGGGGGGGGCAAGTTTAGCGTCACCCTGCGCCGCGCTCGCATTGAGGTGCCCAGCGTCCATTTCAGCGTCAAGCAAGAAGGCACAAATCGCATTGGCTATATCCAACTGAGCCAGTTCACCTCCCATGCGGCGCGGGAAATGCGGGATGCCATCCGTGATCTAGAAGGCCAAGGGGTGCAAGCCTTTGTGTTGGATTTGCGGGATAACCCAGGGGGGCTGCTCTATGCCAGTGTGGATATTGCCCGCATGTGGATTGATTCGGGGACGATCGTCAAAACCGTCGATCGCGACAGCAACAACGAGCAACTGAAGGCCAACCATACGGCCCTCACGGATTTGCCCTTAGCGGTGCTGGTGGATCAAAATTCCGCCAGTTCCAGCGAAATTCTAGCGGGGGCGCTCCAGGATAACCGCCGCGCCACCATCATTGGCACCCAAACCTTCGGCAAAGCCTTGGTGCAGTCCCTCCATCCCCTGTCGGATGGCTCCGGTATTGCGGTGACGATCGCCCACTACTACACCCCCAATGGCACGGACATCAGTAAGAAGGGCGTGATCCCTGATTTGCCCGTGAGCCTGAGCCGCCGGGAACAGCAGGAACTGCAACAAAATCCAGGGGCGATCGGCACCATGGCAGACCCCCACTACAGCCGCGCCATCACCTTCCTGGAAACCTCCTTCTTGGCGCAACCCAACTTCAACAGCCCCCAACTGAGTGAGCGCCTGAAGGTAGCGCCCCCCGCCGTTACCCCCTAGGGTTTCCCCCGGCCACAGCTACATCAGCGGGCGCGATCCTGTCCTGACCCAGGCAACTGGATCCAAACCCCATCCTTTCCCTGTCCCACCCCTAATTTAATGTGAGTTCGATGGCCCTCACCCCCCAGCCCCTTCTCCCAAGCGGGGCGAGGGGGAGCAACCTTAGAATCAGGGTTTTAGTCCCTTTCCCCCAGGGAGAGGGTTTGGGGTGAGGGATTTCCACCCCATGGGTCGAACTCACGTTAATTCAGGTGAGGGCAGCGGAAAGGTAATTGGCGGTGGCTTCTACGGCGGCGATCGCCTGCTCATAGGCCATGCGCGTTGGCCCCACCAGGGCGACCCGTCCTGCGGGCTGGCCCTCCCGACAATAGACCGCCGACACCAAACTACAAACTCGCATGGGTTCCAGGGGGTTTTCAGCCCCAATGGATATCTTGACCCCCTGGGCTTCCTCTGGGCTGCCTGCCACTTCAAACATCACAGACCATAATTGATCCTGGTTTTCTTCCAGTAATTGCAGCAATGCCTGCACCTGTTGCAACTCACTAAATTCCGGTTGACGGAGTAACTCAGCCATGCCACTGATCAAAATTTGGGAGGGGGCTGAGGACTGGAGCAAATGGTGATTCAGGGCCGCAAGGTGTTGCTGAAGTTGCTGTTGCAAACCATCCGCATAGCCCTGGAGTTCCTGCCCTAGTTCCTGCCAATCCAAGGTACTGAGGCTCTGTAACAGCTTGCCATGGAGCTTCGCATTGAGAAAATTAGACACCACCTGAAGCTCTTCTTCCCAGTTGTCCGGGCGATCGTCTTGGGCAGAGGGCAAGGTGGGCCAAGGGAACACGATCGATCGGGTTTCATAGGTGGTGGTGACCACAATTAACATCACCTGGCCCGATCCTAAAGCCACCAGTTGCAAATGGCGCAAGCGAGCGGTGGCCGTTTGGGGCAAGGTAATCAGGGTAATATAACCACTAATGCCAGACAAAATCTGAGCCGCACGGCGCAACACCGCTTCCAGGCTCCAGGCTTCCCAGTTGAGTTGATGGCTCAGGCGGTGGGTTAACTCCAAGGGAAAGACCCCCACAGGCACCAATAGTTGATCCACATAGGCGCGATAGCCTGAATCCGAGGGCACCCGCCCCGCTGAAGTATGGGGTTGATACAAAAAACCTGCCCGCTCCAAAGCCCCCATGGTGTTGCGAATGGTCGCTGCACTCACGCTTAAATCACAGTCATGGGAGAGGGCTTTAGACCCGACAGGTTCAGCCGTGGTGATGTAGCGGCGCACCGTGGCCTGGAGAACTTGAGCCTGCCGGTGGGTAAGAACAACGGTGCTGGTATCTAACATGGGTGGGGCAATATATCCGTTTATACAAGGAGGCGAAGGGGAAATACCATCCGGAGATCCCCAGGCTCAAGCCATGGGTGACCCAAACCAATCCCATTAGCCCAGTCGGGGTCGCCAGGGGTATCCCTAGGGTTCCAAAAAGTAAAGTTCTGTTAAAAAAGTTTGGGTGATAGCACTATCCAAGCTTAGAAATTTCAGTTTTGCAAGGGTTGGGGGTGGGTCACGTTACCCCAAATTACCCATTATCCTAAAATAACCCGGTTGATTCCCCAAGTTCCGCCCAGGGTCTTATATCCCTTCTTGGGGGTTTGCTGTAGAGTAGATTTGCTCTAGATGTCTAGGAAAGCTTGTTCACTGTGTTGACAAGATTCCCCACAATAAAGTTGGCTGTGGGTTCTAGTCTACTAGCTCTCTGGCCAGTTGATTGTAGGTTGAGGGTCAGCCCCTTCCCTAGCCCCAGAGTAAACTGGCTCCAGTGCCAATACCATCATGTTTCCCTTGGTGCCAACAGTACAAAAGTCTTTATGGTGGGTCATCGTGATCGGGTTGATCTTGCTTGCCTTGGGGGTGCTAGGTCGGACTCTCGTTACCCCTGTGCGCCCTGGACTGCCCTCGCCCCCCCCTAATCCAGAGTTAGTGGATCCCAATGGAGAACCCCTCGATCGCGAGTGATCTCCAGATCAAACCCTGATTCCCAGGTCACATCCCAAGGGAGCATTTCCCTTTGGCAACCCTCACCCTCAATCCCTCTCCCAACCAGGGAAAGGGACTCAAGATGTCTCTTGCCCCCCTGCTCCTGTTCTGCGAGAAGGGGCTGGGAGATGAGGGTCTAATCAGCCAAAGTGAAACGCACCCAATCCCAAGGTCACATCCCAAGGTCAAACCCCAAGGTCAAACCCCAAGGTCAAACCCCAAGATTTTTGCCTTTAGTTTTTCCAGGTGTTCCGATCGCTTCCCTAGGCAGCCCAGAAAACCCGCTCCTGTGGTTCAGCAGCCTAAACTTCTGACTAGGCTGGGATTTTCTTGCCAGTTGATGTACCCAATTGACTGATTTATTCTCACCTTGACTTACCCCATACCCCTATGACTCAATCCAGCGGTGAACAAATTACTCAAGCCATTAATCAACTGTGGAAATCCAGGACTGGGCTACTGACATCTTTAGATACGGCTCATTTGGCCGGGTATGCTCTGTTGATTTTGGGATTTTTTGATTGGATCGCCTTAATGATTCCGCCCCAGTTTCTGAACCCTACTTGGGAATTTAGTTTATTTGGACAATTGATTGAACGGGTTCCTGTCCCTCTGATTGGCCTTGCCCTCATTTTTGCGGGGGGAAGAGACGATCGTAAAGGTTGGGAATTACCGGCTCTCAAGGCAATTTCTTGGCTAACCCTAGGGGTGGGGATTCTGTACTTTTTAATGATTCCCTGGGCTTCGGTCAATACCTTCAGAATTTATCGCCAAAATAACGAGCAAATCAACCAACAACTGATCCAAGGGGTTGAACAAATTGCCCAAGTTCGTTCTAATTTAGACAGCGTACAAACTGAAGAAGATTTGGCGAAGCTCATTGGTCAGGTGTCTAATCAAGTGGTTGCACCCACAGACTTAAGCGCCCCAGTTGCTTCCCTCAAGGAGACCCTAGCCACATCCTTAGCCCAAGGGGAAAGTGACTTAAAATCCCAGGCGGAAGCAACTCGCAGCCAGCAGCGCATTGAACTGTTTAAAAATTCTGGCAAGTGGAACCTAGGCGCTTTAGTATCTGGGACTATTTTAATCTTAATTTGGAAGTCAACTCCTTGGGCCAGGAGTGCGTCCTAGGGCCATGGATGATTGAAGGGGATGGTGACGAGTACCCCAGGCTGATCTTGCCCAAAGCTTGCATCTCATGGTGATTTTGCCTGTGTTGGTGGAGAGTCCCCATTGATTTTCTGGGTTTCCCCACTGAGCACAGGCAAAGCTTAAATCCCCAATCCCAAAGCCTATGCTAAAATGGCGGTGCTATGGCTTTTTATGGATGATCTTTTTGCTAAACCATGAGCCAATCCGTCACCTTAGACGATATTTATCAACTGTTTCGGGAAAGTGAACGCCAGCGCCAGGAAACGGAGCGGCTTTTGCAACAGTCCCTAGAGCGATCGCGGGTGGAGTTTCAGTCATCATTGCAAGCCTCCCGTGCTGAATTCGATCGCCGCATGGAAAACACCGAGGCAGCTATTGTCCGGTTGCGCACCGATCTAGAAGAGGCGATCGCTCGATCGCGCACGGAGCTAGCGGAAGAACTTGCCCAATCCCGGACAGAGATAGAAGAAAAGCTAGCCCGATCGCGCAGGGAGCTAGAAGAAGAACTCGCTCAATCACGCACAGAGCTAGCGGAGGAACTCGCCCAATCCCGGACAGCCATCGAAGAGGCCAATGCCCAATCCCGTGCGGAGTTCGATCGCCGGATGGCTGAGTTTCATGCTTCTTCGGAACGATCGCAACAACGATGGGAGCAATCCCAACAACGATGGGAGCAATTCCAGCAACAACAGGCCCAGGCCCAGGAAGAATACGATCGCCGCATTGCCCGTGTGGAAGCCATTGCTGCGCGAGCGAGCCAAGCGGTGGAGAGCCTCAGCAGCCGCTGGGGGCGTTTTGTGGAAAATATGGTGGCTCCGGCGGCCCTGCGGTTATTCCAGGAGCGGGGCTTTGCGGTGCAGGAAGTTTATCAACGGGTGCGATCGGCGCGGGGTTCTGCACAACTGGAAATTGATATTTTGGTGGTGGATGATACCGTAGCCATTGTCATTGAAGTCAAATCTCGCCTGACCCAAGATCATATTCGCCGCGCCTTAAAAAACCTAGAGCGGTTTAAGACGGCTTTTCCCCACTATCAAGATTATGAAATCTATGGTTGCGTGGCGGGTATTGAGATTGATGGGGAGGTGGATATCTATGCTGAGAATCAAGGCTTATTTGTGATTAAACAGGCAGGGGATAGTGTGTGCATCAGTAGCCCCTTAGATTTTCAGCCCCGTAGTTGGTGAAGTAAACTATCATTCCTAAACCTATGAGCTTTTCCTCAACCCCAACCCTCAACCCTGCTCAAGCCAAAATTCTGGCGGAAATTGAAGCCATTGCCCGCTTTTTGGATGGAGCTTTTACCTTGCCCTTCGGGGGGCAATCCATTGGCTTTGATGCCATTGTGGGGCTGTTGCCCGTTGGCGGAGATGGGCTAACGGCGATCGTGGGGGGATACATTATCGTTCGGGCAGGCATGATGGGCATACCGGGCAAAAAATTGCTCTGGATGGTGATCAATCTGGCCATTGATACGGTGGTGGGATCCGTGCCCGTGGCGGGGGATGTGTTTGATGTGTACTGGAAAGCCAATGTGCGCAATGTGAACCTGGTGCGATCCCACTTTGGCCTAGAGCCATTCCAGCCTACCCAGGCCAATGCCAAAGATGAAATCCAGCGACCTTCATAATCCCCTCGGCTAGCCATTATCCCAGGGGATAGATCACGGTACCCTGGAATCAATCCTTTTATGAGACCCTGAGTAGAACCCTGTCCATGCTAGAAGCCTACCGTGCCCATCAGGCCGATCGCGCAGCCCTGGGGGTGCCTCCCCTCCCCCTCAATGCAGAACAAACGGCGCAATTGTGCGAACTCCTCAAGAATCCTCCATCGGGAGAAGAAGCCTTTTTACTGCATTTATTGCGCGATCGCGTCCCCCCAGGAGTTGATCCCGCCTCCTATGTAAAGGCCGCATTCTTAACGGCCATCGCCCAGGGGGAAGCCTCCAGTCCCCTGGTTTCTCCCCTAGAAGCCACGGAAATTCTCGGCACCATGTTAGGAGGCTATAACGTCCAATCCTTGATTGACCTGTTGCAGGCAGAAGAAGGGGCGATCGCCCAAGCCGCTGCCCAGGGACTCAAACATACTCTGCTTATTTATGATGCCTTTAACGACGTGGTGGAGTTGGCCAAAACCAACCCCTACGCCCAGCAGGTCATCGACAGTTGGGCCGCCGCCGAATGGTTCACCGCCAAGCCCACCCTCCCGGAATCCATCACCCTCACCGTCTTCAAGGTGCCTGGGGAAACCAACACCGATGATCTCTCCCCCGCGCCCCACGCCACCACCCGCCCCGACATTCCCCTCCATGCCCAGATGATGCTGGAAACCCGCCTGGAAAAGCCTTTGGAGACGATCGCCCAACTCAAAACCCTGGGCCATCCCCTGGCCTATGTGGGGGACGTGGTGGGCACCGGATCCTCCCGCAAATCCGCCATTAACTCGGTTTTGTGGCACATTGGCCAAGATATTCCCTGTGTCCCCAACAAACGCACCGGGGGCTATATCCTGGGGGGGAAAATTGCCCCCATTTTCTTCAACACTGCTGAAGACTCCGGAGCCTTGCCCATTGAGTGTGAAGTCACCGCCCTCAACACCGGCGATGTCATTACCCTGTACCCCTACCGAGGGGAAATCACCAACAGCGCCGGTACCGTCATCTCCACCTTCAGCCTTAAGCCCGACACCCTGCTCAATGAAGTGCGGGCCGGGGGGCGCATTCCCCTGCTCATTGGCCGCACCCTCACGGACAAAACCCGCCTAGCCCTGGGGCTAGAACCGAGTTCCATCTTCACCCGGCCCCAAACCCCCGCTGACACCGGCAAAGGCTACACCCTCGCCCAAAAAATGGTGGGTAAAGCCTGCGGCCTGCCGGGAGTCCGTCCCGGCACCTCCTGCGAACCTTTGATGACCACCGTGGGATCCCAGGACACCACCGGCCCCATGACCCGGGACGAAATGAAGGAATTGGCCTGCTTGGGCTTTAGCGCTGACCTGGTGATGCAGAGTTTCTGCCACACCGCTGCTTACCCCAAGCCGGTGGACATCCAAACTCACCAGGATTTGCCCAGCTTTTTTGCCGATCGCGGCGGGGTGGCCCTGCGGCCTGGGGATGGCATCATCCACTCGTGGCTCAACCGAATGCTCCTACCCGACACCGTGGGCACCGGCGGCGACTCCCACACCCGCTTTCCCCTGGGGATTTCCTTCCCGGCGGGGTCGGGGCTAGTGGCCTTTGCAGCGGCGATCGGAGTCATGCCCCTGGATATGCCAGAATCCGTGCGGGTGCGCTTTAGTGGCACGCTCCAGCCCGGAATTACCCTGCGGGATGTGGTCAACGCCATCCCCTACGCCGCCATCCAAAAGGGCTGGCTAACCGTGGAAAAGCAAAACAAGCAAAATATCTTTTCCGGGCGGATCATGGAAATGGAAGGTTTGCCTGATCTCAAGCTAGAGCAAGCCTTTGAGCTAACGGATGCCACCGCCGAGCGTTCCTGTGCTGGGTGTACCATCAAACTCAGCGAGGAGACCATTGCGGAATACCTGCGCTCCAATGTGGCCCTCCTCAAAAATATGATTGCCCGGGGCTACACCCACGCCCGCACCTTGGCCCGTCGCATTACCCAAATGGAAGCATGGCTGGCGGATCCCCATCTCCTCAGTGCTGATGCCGATGCGGACTATGCCGCCACCTTGGACATTGATCTCAACACCTTCACGGAGCCGCTGGTGGCAGCCCCCAATGACCCCGACAACATCAAAACCCTGTCAGAATGTGCGGGGGATCCGGTGCATGAGGTCTTTATTGGTTCCTGCATGACCAACATTGGCCACTATCGGGCAGCGGCGAAAATCCTAGAAGGGGTGGGCCAGGTCAAGGCACGGCTGTGGATTTGCCCCCCCACCCGCATGGATGAGCAAATGTTGCGCCAGGAAGGCTATTACAGCATTTTTGGGGCAGCCGGGGCGCGGCTCGAAATGCCCGGTTGTTCCCTGTGCATGGGTAATCAAGCCCGCGTGGAGGACAATACCACGGTGTTTTCCACCTCCACCCGCAACTTCAACAACCGCATGGGCAAGGGAGCGCAGGTCTACCTGGGTTCGGCGGAGTTGGCGGCGGTGTGTGCCCTGTTGGGTCGCATTCCCACGCGGGAGGAATATCTGGCGATCGCCGCTGAAAAAATCGATCCCCACGCCCCGGATCTCTACCGTTACCTCAACTTCGATCAAATTGCTGGCTTTGAGGATGAAGGTCGCACCGTCCCTGTGGAAGAAGAGGCGCAACTGCTGGCCCTAGCGGGTGCTGGGGGGCGATCGGCTTAATCCCCCATGGGGTCTAGCTCCCCGGAGCATCGGATGGTTTTTCGGGGGTGTCTCTCCCTTGGGCAGATGCACCCCTTCCCTAGGGGTTGTCCTCCCGTGGGTTACACGGCAGGGACTACCCTACAGCCATAAAACCAGGGTTTGAGGGGTCAATCCATTGGCCCCTGCAACCCATGGAGAGGCCCTGGAGCGATGCCTGCCACCCTCTGAACTTGCCGCAGTGCCTCCTGAAGAAGCCCTCCTGCACAGTAGCAGAGATGACTCAGTGGAGCGACTCCCTTAGGCGGCTGCAAAACAAGATTGCCAAACGTGTTCGCTGGAGGATTGCAGCACCTGGGATGCGGCCACGGCATCTAAAGAACGGGAGAATAAATAACCCTGCCCCAGGGAACAGGAAACCGTCTGTAAATATTGCAACTGCTCTAGGGTTTCAATGCCCTCAGCCACCACCCCCATTCCCAGGGTTTTCGCAATCCCTACGATCGCCGTCACCAGACTCCTGGGGGAAGATGCGGATCCAATTTGTTGGACAAAGGACTTATCAATTTTAATCATATCCAGGGGTAAAGCTTGGAGATAGCTCAGGGAAGAATAGCCAGTGCCAAAATCATCTAAAGCCAACTGAAAGCCCCGATCCTTCAGACTATGGAGCATTTGCATGGATCGATCGTTTTGAATAAAAGCCGTTTCTGTAATTTCTAACCGTAAACAATCTGGCCTAATCCCACTCTTATCCAGCCAGCTATCCACACGGTTCAGGAACCCTGGATCCCAAAGCTGATAGGCTGATAAATTAATATTTAATGTAAATGAGGGATCACAACCCTGCATTTGCCACTGTTTCAATTGATGACAAGCGTTCTGAAAGACCCAAGCCCCAATATCAATAATTAACCCCGTTTCTTCCGCCAAAGGAATAAACTCTCCGGGGGAAATGAGACCCTGGGTACTATGTTTCCAGCGTAATAAAACCTCAAAACCGACCAAATGTTGTTGATGTAAATCTAAAATTGGTTCATAGACCAAAAAGAGTTCGTTTTGTTCGATCGCCCGCCGCAAATCCATTTCCCGTTGCAACCGGGTCAAAGCCTCCTGATGCATGGAATCGGAAAAGACATAAGAGCGACCCCTCCCAAAATCCTTAGCCCGGTGCAAAGCTGTATCCACATCCCGCAAAATATCCAGGGGTTCTCGATATTTTCCTTGGTGCCATACAATGCCGATACTAATGCCCAGGAAAATTTCATGGCCGGGAATCACGAGAGGACGATCGAGGGAGCGGATTAGCATTTGTGCCAACTCCTGAGCCTGATCTAGAGAGTCAATACCATAGGATAAAATGGCAAACTCATCTCCCCCCGTGCGGGCAAGAATAGCCCCATCCATCAAACTCTCTTGCAGTCGATTGGCCACGGCCATAATTAACTGATCCCCTGCCCCATGGCCCAGGGATTCATTAATGATTTTGAAGCGATCGCAGTCTAGAAAAAATACCGCCCAATTTTTACATTCATCCAGAAGCATCTTCCTTAAGATATCCATAAAATGGGTACGGTTAGGAAGCTGGGTTAAAGAGTCATAAAGGGCTAGTTGGGTCAGCTTTTGGTTTGCGACTTCTAGCTGTATGGTTCGCTGACGAACCCGATCCTCCAACACCACATTTAACGCTTCAATTTCCTGTTGGGCTAAGCGTAAACTGAGGTGGGTTTTGACCCGCATTAAGACTTCTGATGCTTCAAAGGGCTTGGTAATATAATCCACTGCTCCCGCTTCAAAAGCCCGCACCTTATCCAAAGACTCCCCTAATGCACTGATGAAAATCACGGGAATTGAGTTGGCCTTGGGATGCGCCTTAATGGCTTGGCAAACCTGGTAACCACTCATATCCGGCATTCTGACATCCAGCAAAATCAAATCTGGCAATAGGGTTTCAATAGCCAGAAGTGCCATTTTACCATTGATGGCTTTACGGATTTGGTAACCATGGACAGACAGTAACGCCGATAAAAGGCGCACATTCGCAGGAGTATCATCCACAATGAGAATATTGGGGGCCTGAGAGTCCATAGGTTCCTCCACCAAAGATTAGGGGATGGGGTATTTAGTCAATCAAAGGATGCAAAGGAAATGGGTGAAGCAAAAGAATGGATGCAGCACAAAAAATAAGCGAGGAGCGAAAAGCACATGTCAAAGCAAGGATTTTGGGTTATTGAAACACCTTGAGACGATCGTCCTTAGCCTTACTGGAGGAAGAGTCCGGAGTGATCAAAGTCAAATCTTCGCTAGAAGAACCCAAGGCAATCCCTGGATCGGCGTCTCGGTTATCATTAGAATCTTGGGTGGAATTGGGGTTTCCTGAACCAACGCTATGCTTACTGCGGCTGAGCAGATTGGCTTCAGAAGGAACCCGCAAATGGGAAGCCAAACCCAGAAATTCTAGTCCTTGTAGGAATGCATAAGTTGGATCCGGCAAGTACACAACTTTCTGACCCTCTAGGGTAATGCCGTGGCGACTAGAGCTAGGAAAGGCATGGTGTAAATTATGCCAACCTTCCCCTAGGGTGAGTAGGGCAACCCAAGGGTTATTGTAGCTATTATCTTGATTGACGAAGGGCTGAGTTCCCCACAGGTGGCTGATGGAATTAACGGTTTGTACCCCATGGAAAAGTAGGGTTGTGCTCAGGAAAAAAGCTCCCAAATATTCTAAACCCCCTAAACCATAGGATAGGGCAGCTAAAGCAATTAAGGGAACAAAGTGCAAGCGATCGAGCACTTGTAAAAAGCGATCTTTTTCCACATCTTGAGGTAATTTCTCAGGGAAAAAGTGATTGGATAATAACCAGCCGCCCTGGCTCCAGTAAAGACCCTTCAGATCAGAGTAAGGCTGATAGGGAGAGTGGGGGTCACGGGGGAGATCTGCATATTGGTGATGGGCAAGGTGATGGGCTTTCCACCAACTTGGCCCCATTTGTCCTGCGGAAGCTCCGATAACACAGCCTAGACGCAATAACCAGGTTGGAGCTTGATAGCTTTTATGGGTGAGCAGCCGATGATAAATCGCCGTGGTGGCTAGCATCCGTAACCCATACAATCCTAAAATCCAACCGACGGAACCCCAGGATAATCCAGTGAATAAAACCAGCAATGATCCACCATGGCTGACAATAATCAGAATGGGGCCAATCACATATAAAGCTGCTGTAAGGTTAGAATATTGCCGCATGGATCAATAGATTCTCAGGAAATTTGACAGAAGATTGAGGCGCTACCCATCAATCAAACTGCCTTTAAACTAACACAGTTTTAATTATTGTAAAAATTTATAAAAATTTCCGCAAAAGAGCAGAGAGGACTATCGTAGTACAGACTTACTACCCCTGGAGTCTTGCAACCCCGCTAGTCAGATCTCTAGGGTGCATTTCACTTTGACCCATTGACCCACCGGGTAGGGGCAATCCCCCCGTGGTTGCCCCGAATCCTCGGCGATCGTTCCCAAGTGAAATGTTCCCCTTCAAGCCAACAACCAAGGTAACCCCAGGGAGATTGCCCCTAACTTAAGTTGAGTATTATCGAGTTTAGTATTATTTAAGACTATTAATGACTATTAATGACATAAATCTATAAAAGTTGCCCAAGCTTCCCCCTGGAGCGGGGTTTTCTGCATGTGCAACAGAGGGCAAGATTGGGTTACCCCGGTAGGGTTCTGGGGTTCTCAGGGGTTGGGGGCAGGGTGGTTCTGCCCGTGGTTGAACCCCAGACCGAAGGGGATCAATGGATGGCCCAGGGAGGGCCACAATTGAGAAGTTTAAAGCAAGCTCAAGACAGGTTTAAGACTCCAGGGAGGCAAAGTATTCCTTGGATTTTTCGGGATCGGGAACCATGGTTTTGTCTCCAGGAGTCCAACCGGCGGGGCATACTTCATCGGGGTGACTTTGGACATATTGCACAGCCTGGAGGATGCGCAGGGTTTCATCCACATTGCGGCCAAAGGCGAGGTTATTGATGGTGGAATGCTGAATAATGCCCTCTTTATCAATTAAAAAGAGTCCTCGCAGGGCAATTCCTGCTTCGGGATCGAGAACATTATAGGCACTGCTGATTTCTTTTTTAATGTCGGAAACTAGGGGGTAGTTAATGTCCCCCAAACCGCCACTTTTACGATCGGTTTGCACCCAAGCCAGGTGGGAAAAGGCGCTATCCACAGAGACCCCTAGGACTTCTGTGTTCAAGCTGCTAAATTCCCCATAGCGATCGCTAAAAGCGATAATTTCCGTGGGGCAAACAAAAGTAAAATCTAGGGGGTAAAAGAATAAGACAACATATTTGCCTTGATAGTCAGACAATTTAATAGTTTTGAATTCTTGATCGACCACTGCTGTGGCACTAAAATCAGGTGCAGCTTGTCCAACCCGTAGACAGCCTTCTGATCCTGAAGTGATACAACTCATGGTTATGACTCCTTGAATTTTTGGCAGTGTTATATTTTTAGAATAGTTATCGGTAGATCTGGGGAAATAGACAGATCTAAAAGATCAATTCAGTCTTCCGGGGGGCAAAAATTATGCTTTAGGTTGACTGTTCTGACTCGGTGATCTATGGGTGATAACGAACCGTTACAACCATATCATGGACATGACCCTTCTAGGCCGATGGGGCCGATCGCCCTGGGAAGAATAAGGTTAAGTTAGGCTAGGTTCTGCGATCGCTTTTGCCCCCAGGGTAGGGCTATGGCCGATCGACCTCTGGGGAGAGTTGCCTAAGCTGGAAGGAATTGCCCCTGGGGAAGGCACGGGCTATGATGTCGGTCTGGGTCGATTTCAGTCAGTTACCGTCGGTTTCAGCAGATTACCGTGAATTTCAGTCGGTTTTATAGGAGTGTTTCCCGATGACTCATCCCCTTGCTTCTTGCAGGCTCTTTGGTGCATCATCCCCTGGCCATGGGGGGTGGGGGCTGTGGCTGCGCCGGGGCGCTCCGGTGGGATGGGGGCTGTTGTTGGCCCTGAGTCTGGGGCTAGGGGGGGGGTCGGCCTTGGCCCAGGGCAATCGATCGTCGGCTCCTAGGGAGGATGTGCCTGAGGTTCCCTTAAGGTTAGATCCCCAAGAGGCGGATGCCTTGGATCCCCTATTGCCATTCCAGGGGGTGGTGCGCCCCTTGTCGCCCCAGGAGCAGCAGGCTTTAGGGGAGGATTTGGTGGAGTTGGATCGCCA
>Ga0129333_10003123_pt1 | contig 15485 bp, 25 predicted proteins | sample CPB6_08_DNA_FD_94474 | JGI IMG/M metagenome (GOLD analysis project Ga0129333, IMG submission 94474) | Freshwater to marine salinity gradient microbial communities from Chesapeake Bay, USA - CPBay_Sum_0.6_0.8_DNA | ecosystem: Environmental > Aquatic > Marine > Coastal | place: USA: Chesapeake...
TATGTTCAATTGATTAGTAACAACGTTAAACAATATAATGGCGTTGCTGGTCAACTCATTACACTTGAAGGTTATTTTGATGACAAGGGCAAGCCTGTCAAAGATAAGAAGACCGGTGAACACAAGTTGCTAGGTGACCCACAGTTTCACTTGTTTGAGAAGATTATGCGCGGCGATGCAGGTGACAATGTGTTCAGTGCATATCCCGGTGTACGTACTAAAGGCAGCAAGAACAAAGTTGGTCTTATTGAAGCATATGCTGACCGTCACAAGCAGGGTTTTAATTGGAACAACATGATGTTACAGCGTTGGGTAGATCCCGATGGTGCTGAACATCGTGTTAAAGATGAGTACGAAATGAATCGTAAGTTGATTGACTTGACAGCGCAGCCTGACGATATCAAGGATCTTGTTGATGTGAGTATCGCTACAGGTGTGCGACGAACTGTGACCCCTCAAGTTGGTGTACACTTTATGAAATTCTGCGGCAAGTACGAACTCAATAAGATTAGCGAACAGGCTGAGACATATGCTAAGTGGTTGAATAGTCCATACAAAGGTGAACTATGTACATTGACCCAATAGTATCAGAGGTCAAAACTTTATTTCCAGAAGATAAAGATTATAAATTTATAAATGGTATGGTGGAGTATCCACGTGCCGCCATTGTTGTCATGGAGAATTGCCCTGAGAATTATAAACATGTAATATATACTTGTCAGGCAAAAGGCTGGATTAAGCCTGTAGCATATGTGCCTACTAAAGAATTAGTATGGGAAAAATTACAGAGGTGAATATGAATGAACTAGTTGCTAAGCCAATTGTTAAAGACCAATTTTGGGTCGTAACTGACGGCGAAAAGAAAGTAGGCAATGTACTTGCCAATAGTGCAGGATATGAGGTTATACTAAACGGTAGTACATTACAGTTTAATAATACAAAGGATATTCAAAAGCAAACGAAGATTAATTTTCAACCTATCAAGTCAAATAAGACTACCGTTGAATTACCTTATCCTGATTATCCGGTTCCTAGCAAAATCTATAATAGTTTTTTTGATGTCAAACGTAAGTTGCACATCTTTACTAAAACTAAAAAGAGTAAATGCTATCATGTTGCCGGATGGTTTTTAATCAATCAAAATGGTCAAAAACAAGCGATTTTTTGCCCTAAGTACATCTTTGTACAGCGATATGAATACACAGGCCCCTTTAAAACAGAGGCCGAGGTAAATAGTCTACTAAATACTTGACATGGTTAATATTAAACTGTTCTTTGATAAAGTTTCAAAACTTGAAGGAAAGAAAACAAAAGACCTAGTATTGGCGATGAGCGATGCTAAACTCCTTAGGGATGAGATCGCAAAACTACTTATAGATTTAAATGAGGCACAAAAATCTAATAAGGGTAAAGAGGAAGTAGTTAAAGTAGAAATTACAGGCGGTACATTTAAATGAGTAGAACACAGCCAAAAATTATTTTAGAGCATGTTGATAAAACAACATATAAATGTGATCAGATTGTAGAGGCGAGAGGAATCTGGGCGGTATTTTACGAGGGACAACCGATAAACTTAAAAAGTCAACACTACCTTGCTAATGAGGTTGCTCCTAAATATAAAAAGACAAGTTTTAGTAATCCCGGACATGCTAGAAATTTGTGTCGTAAGTTAAACAGTCTTTTTAAGACTGATAAGTTTAGTGTGCATTTTTTAAATCAAGGGCGACAAGTTTATCCGGATGAGTAGTAGAAAAGAAATTCTAACAAGAATTATACTTGAACAACTACCTTCTCATAGTATTTTTAAAGATATTCCAGAAGAAAAAACATTGATGCGCTGGTGGATTACTGGGCGCAGTAGTAGTAATTTACGTTTGACAGAAGAAGGCAAACAAGCGTTTGACCTTGCTGAAATTGAATATTTTGATTTTCCTTTTTACACTGAACAAGAATATAAGGACCTAAAAAACTCAAAAAGTCATTTATGGTCAGGAAGTAAGTTGACTATAAAATTAAAAAAGATTGATTGTCCTTTCTATATAGGACTAAAAACAGCACATAAAAAATCAGCATATATAAGAGTCTACGACAGCAAAACAGCAACTATTATAAGTTTATACGGTAGTGTTTTAGAATTTTTAGAGTCAAAAAGATGAAAACCCCGATTGTTTTAAACCCTGACAAAAATAATAGTTTGACTTTCCCTAACGAATTATCTTCACATATTCTTACTCATGCATACCTTTACATGCAGCCAAAAGGATGGTTTCATGATTTTCCTTGTGACGAGGACGGTACAACGCCGTGGTATACTTTTCCTGCTATAAGTTTCTTAAAAGATATAATTAAACCCACATGGAAAGTTTTTGAATATGGATCTGGCTACAGTACATTATTTTTTAGTAGACACGTAAATGAACTTTTAAGTGTTGAACATGATAGTGAATGGCATACTTCATTGCTAAATGAAAATCCAAACCTAAATGTGCATTTAGTTACAGAAGGTGCGGATCTGCATGTTGAAGCCAATGCATGTTATAGTAATTTCATAGATACATTTAGTCAAATACATACTACAAATTTTGAGCATGATTTAAAACATGGATTGCTTAATAATCAATTTGGCGGATATGCAAGCAAGATTTTTGATTCTCCTGCCAAGTATTATGATTTAGTGGTAATTGATGGTATGGCTAGAGCATTATGTGCTGTTATGACCGTAGAAAGTTATAGACTTAAAGATAACGGTATCATCATATTAGATAATAGTGACCGTTGGCATTATAACCCAATTCAAGAATACCTTAATAAAAATGGATTCGGAAGAATTGACTTCTATGGTCCGGGCTGGAACAGTCATGCAGGATGGTGCACAAGTTTTTACAGTCAAGCATTTCCTATAAATAATAATAATGTTTGTAGAAAAGAAACAACTACTTTAATAAATTCTTAATTTATGAGCGAAGAAAAGAAAAATATCATAGCAGATATACTTGCTAGAAAAAAAGCACAACAACAAGGTCATAAAGGGCAGTTTAACCCAACTCAAGGTAAGGGCGGGAAAGTCAATAGTAAAGGTTTTGGCGGTCCTGCAGTTACCCGAAAAACGGGTAGAGGGTCTTGACCTAGTACTTTAAATTTGTTATCATTAGTTATCTGTTTTAGTTGCAGGTGATTGTGATGAAAAAGTTGTGCTTAATTTCTGCTCTTGCCCTCACTGGATGCGGGGGCGGCGGGGGCGGACAGAGTCCTACTACCGCAGTTTCTAGTACTCCGGTATCTCCTACTTCATCTAGCCAAGAAATTGTCTACTATCGTGAAGTAAAAAATGCTATCCCCAGTTTGTCTACATATTATGAAAAAACGTGTGGGCCTAAGGCAAATAGTTTTTTAGTTCCTGCAGTTGATCTAAACAAAGACAACCGTAAAGACTTGTTAATCGTATTGTGGTGTGAAACTCCTGCTTGGGGTACAGTATCAAACGAACCTGTAAAGAACACCCTTATTTCTCTTATCCAAAACAATGACGGCACATTTAGATTCGGCAATCAAGAACTCTTTGGGAAAAGTTTTGTAGAATTGTCCGGTCTTGTGGCTGAGGGTGTTGATATCGCTATTGGCGACTTTAACGGTGATAAGTCCCCTGACGTTATTTTTAGCACTACACTTGAAGATGGCAGATTTAGTTTATCAAATAATGGTGTACATAGTTGGGATAGTTATCCTGATGCTATGCTAAGTCAGCCCGACAACACATATAAGATTGAAAGAATCGGTAATAGAGCGACACATAATGAAGTGATTCTAATTAAAGGCAAGGATCGTGACTCATTCACTAGTAATGGTTATATCTTTAATTACCAAAATTTAACTTGGTCTAAGTCTTTAATTAATTACCCCTGGGAGTTAGAAATTCCGCAAGGTCGTCCTATTGACAAGTCTGGAATTTTCCTTGACAGTACTACAGTTACGCAGGCTGTAAGAGATAAGAAAAGTTTCGGTTGGCAATTGGGAACAATTAATAATGGATTGTTTAATATAAAGGATTCATTTACTCTGAGTTCTATGAAAGAGGTGATGGTATACGGTAGCACGACTGCAGGAGACCAAATTGAATTTTTGACTACAATTGATAATGTTGAGTATGTCGGCCCAGCATATAATAGTGCTTGCGTGATTAGTGAAGGTACCGATACATATATCGCTGCCGAGTTTCAAGCAATTAAACTGCCCGAAAAATACACAGGACAGCGGTTGCAATGGTCCAATAGTCCTAATCAACCGGGTAATGTAAGTTTTGAAAACTTTATCACTCAGGTTCATATCTATAAAATTACCGACGGTAAGATTACGAAGGTAGATGTACCCTCATTGAAAAACGATATCAAGACCAGTCATTACCTTAACTGTAGTGACGTTAACGGGGACAATAAAAAGGATATTATTGTATACCGTTGGGGACACAAACAGGAAAAAAGTGTGATTTATCTTAACAATAACAATGTCAGTTTTACCGAAGTATCCAGCACTAAGTTGCCTGAGGTGCTTACTGTATACAACGGACATCATGTAAACTTTAGCGACCTTAATAATGATAACCGTACGGAAATTATTTATGGTCCTGGGTTGGGTTACCCTAATGGATACACTGGAAATTACAGCGATTATCAAGTCTTTCAGAGTGTAAATCCTCTTACAAATCAATAACTTACGTAAGGCTTGACTTTGGGTTAGTTTGGGCATACAATATCTCTATAATATGAATACGGAGACTGATATGACTACTGCGATTTACGAAGCCCTTACGGATCAGGAGAAGCGTCAGGTGGGTATGTTCGGTTGTACCGAAGCCCAGATGCGTGATGCGGTTGAGGAGAGTCTGACTTTCCGTTTTCAGGGTCCTGCGTTCATGGCTGCTAGTCTGATGAGCGATGCGCAGGAAGAGTTGAATTTTGATATTGAGAGTGCCCGTCAGACTCTTAATCGTGCGAAGTGGATTCTTTTCACCTACTGCACTAATTAATTTTATGGCTGCTGTTCCCTTCAATCTATTCAAGTCCTCATGTGAGGATCGCGGATACACCGAGCGTGTATACGAGGAGCAAAATAATTGTGTCCTCTATACTAACAACGGTGTAAAGTGTGAGATTAAAAAGAAGCATTATACCTTTGGTTGGTTAGCACGACCGGAAGATATCGCCGAAATGCGAAGGCGTATGCTGGAGCAGGGCTTTACGGAAAAGGTACGAAAGGATAATGAGAAATGTATTACTATCAATTTTGATGGTGATATCCTTGAAAACTTTTGGATCATTGTCGGCATCATTGAAGGAATTGAAACAATTGTGCGTAAGGTTCGCGGGCAGGCTATTAAGCCAATACCCCGTGAAATATCTGAGCGTAACATCTTTGAAAAGATTGCCAAACGTTTCAAGTATTTTATTGATAGTGAAGATGGATTTGGTCTAGAGAACACAAGGGCATTACTTGAGGGTGATAGTATTGATCATCTTATCACTATTGGCGAGAGCGTCAATCGCACTAAGGAAAATACTTATCGTGAGCATATTGTTCCTTGTATCTTGATTTATAATCAAGCGGTAACCATGACTATGGAAAAACGTTCGGTCACAGAGATTGCCCAAATGATTAAAAATAATTTGGCTATCGTCTTGATTACCAACGAAGAGGCTGATAAACTTGATAATGAATTAGATATGCAAACAAGTATGCCAGAAGGTTGGCAGTTTGGTGATGATGTTTTTGCTAGATTGAAAGTTGCTGGTATTAAACTTAAATAAGGAGCATTTATAATGGCTACGAAGAATCTTACGTTGACTCAGGTATCTGATGTTCTTAGCACTCTTGGCTACATGATCGCACTTGAAAACGAAAACCTCTCTAGCGAGGATCTTTACACAATGACCGGCGACCTTGAAGCCAGCATTGCTGCCCTTCTTGTTGCTGCCCAGCAGAAGGAAAAGGAACTTGCGTAAGGGCGAAAATATTTCAGTCCGCAGCGAGGGTGGCAGGAGTGTGAACTGCCCCCTCGTTGACATTGACTATCGTGACAACAAAATCTGGGTCCGTCTACCCACAAATGATGTATTGGAAATGGATTGGAAACCTAATCGTAAACTGTATGTAGCCCGACTTGCTAGACTTGAGTTTACTGTGGATCCAGAGGCATCGTAAATCATTGATTCTATTAGGATCGTAAGTTGTTGATTTTACTAGGCATTTAGTTGTTGACTTTGGCCTAGTTTGGGCGCATAATATCTCTATAGTTGATTAACGGAGACAAGTTATGTCGTATCATGATGTAGATGAAGATAAGCGTAGTGCGATGCCCGGGTTTCTTGCGCGTCAGGACTGTGAACGTCTTAATCGTGAGAATGAGATACTCTGGAGCCCGGCACAGAAGGCTGCTGCTAAACAATTTAAAGATTTAGTGGATAACGCATTCTTTCGTCGGCGCACTTTTCTGAACTATCGCGCTAACTTTATTGCGATTAAAGTTGAGGCTCCTAAAAAGATTGATATGATCAGTCCGGAGTATCGTGCGGTTTTATCGTATGCTGCTGCAAAAGGTATCACAGTAAAAACTGGTAAGGCTAGTATCATTTTTGAGTGCAAGTAAAATGGCACGTAAAAAAGTCACTCGCATTTGGCCTACTATGGATGTTGTTGCTGCTGCGTGTGCTGCTCAACGTGTCAATGGGACATATATCAAGGTGCCCTATCAATTGGGTGATGAAAATAAACGTCAGACCAATCGTGAGTTGGTCTATCAGTATCTTGAAAATGATAGTTTTGTCACCGATGCTGATAGATTGTTGGCTGAGGACATCAAGGAATATTTTAAAGGCTATACATTCAAGGTATTGAGTGGTGCATACTTGAGTGAGTTTGATCGCAACACTATGAAGATCCTCGAGGAAGAATTTACACCTGAGGGCTACAATGTTGCTTTGTTGTGTAGCATACCTAATAATTACTTGAAGGCAAAGAAACGTGATGAGGCTGATCGTCGCACACGTTTCGCACAGGGTGGTTATGTTGGTAAGATTGGTGAGCGAATCAATCTACAGGTTGAGGTAATCAAGTGTGTGTTCAGTCAGAAGTGGGGTATCTTTTATATCACTGCTATGACTACCAGTGACCAGGCTATATTCTTTGGCTACAAACAAGAGGTAGCAGAAGGTACGGTACTAAACATTGATGGTACCGTCAAGCGTCAGGACAACAATCAGACGCAATTGAATCGTGTAAAGGTGAAGTAATGAAAGTACATCACATAGGTTGGCATAGGCAGGGGAGTGCTGATGAGGTAATAATCATCGTTGATGTACCACACAAGGAAGCCCTGACCCCTGATTATTTTTTTGAACATCAATGTTTGATGTTATACGGTAGACGTACAGGTAAGTTGCGATCTAAACTAATACCATATTTTGATGTTTTTGGCTTGCGTATCAATCGCGGTAGAAATAGGGAATATGCTATTTGCAAACCCGATTTAAATCAAGTAAAATTTAAACACTTGATTCCGCAAGTTGAACAGCATTTGGCTTGGACAATATTGAAAGTATGAGAATGGGTATGAAAGTTTACGATGTAAGTCCGAAATATGAGTATCTTTGTATTAAGGAAGAAAATAGCGTCACAAAAATTTGGGGCGCGTATATGACATATTATCGTTGGGAGTGGGACACTACTAAGAGATTTATCAATCGTGATAAGGTCGTATTATTCAGTGGTACTGTCGGTAAAAAATTACGATATGGTTTTAGTTACTGTCCTAATAGAATTGAGACATACCGTCGTAAACATATCAAGAATGGGTATCAGTTAGTTAACCCAGACGATTACGAAAACTATTCATTCGTTCATGATGGTGTCAGTAAGTTGATAATGTGGGATACACTGAGGAAGTAGTTATGAGCATGGCATATTGGATTCATAAGTTGAACGAGAGCGACAGTCGCCTTCACAAAGAAGATGTCCTTCGCCAAGCACTTGAAATGGCAGAACTTGGCAACACAAGTTGCGATCAGTTCCTTGCATATGTTATTCAAGCCTATAATCCATATGGCAACTTTTATATTCGGCAAGTGCCCGAGATTAGTGAGGCTACTGGTCGTGAGAATCCTTGGAATGAGTTTACTGATTTGCTTTACGATTTACAAAATCGTATTGTGACAGGTAATGCTGCCCGTGATCGTGTTGAAAAACTCAGTCAGAAGTTTGACAGCGATGAGTGGAATAATTTCTGCCGTAATGTGATTCGCAAAGACCTTCGCTGTGGTATTAGCGAAAAGACTTTCAACAAGGTCTGCAAGAGTCATCATTATGAAATCCCCGTGTTTGGTTGTCAGTTAGCAACCAACTGTGAGGGTCGCCCTGAAATGAAGGGCCTCAAGAGACTTGAACCTAAGTTGGACGGTGTACGTGTATTGATGCGTGTGTTCCGTAATAACTATGATGAAGTTGTCACAACTCCCTATAGTCGCAATGGTAAAATCTTTGAGAACTTCAATCTGATTGAACAACAGATCAGTGATAACTTTGAGAAGTTACGCCGTAGTGTTGGCGATAGGTCACTCAATGATGGCTTCTGGCTTGATGGTGAAGTGACTGGTCATAGTTTCCAAGAGTTGATGCGTCAGGCTCGTCGCAAAGAAAATGTTGATGCCCGTGATAGCGTGTTCAACATCTTTGACATTATCCCTACTATGCACTGGGAGCATGGGCACTGGAATGCACAGTTGCATAAGCGTATTGATATTCTTGAACGTATGCGCCCTGTCATTGACACTATGCCCAATGTAGAATTGCTATCACATATCATGGTTGACCTTGATAGTGGTGAAGGTCGTGATGTACTACATCGTTATGCTAACGATATGGTGAACGCTGGCTTTGAAGGTATCATGATCAAGGATATTAATAGTCCTTATGAATGCAAGCGTAACACGTTTTGGATGAAGTGGAAGCCTACCCATACTTACGATCTCAAGGTCATAGCACTTGAAGAAGGTACTGGTCGTAACAAGGGCCGTCTTGGTGCGCTTGTATGCGACGGTGTTGATGACGGTAAGCATATTACAGTCAATGTGGGTAGTGGCTTTACTGATAGTGATCGTGACACACTTTGGGCTGACCATGTAGAAATGGATTGTGTGGTTGGCAAGACTGCTGAAGTATTGTGTGACGCTATCACACAAAACCAAGATGGATCCTACAGTTTACGATTTCCTAGATTCGTGAGATTCAGAGATGATAAGTAATCTCTAAGATGAAAAATCAATTACTTTCACTGAAGGAAAAGACTGAAGCACAACCTTATGCGGTTGTACGGCAAACTAGAACTAAAACTTTTCCTATCTATCATTTCAATCTACAATCAGAGGTGGATTGTCCTAAAATAGTTAGATTTATAGAAGAACAAAAATCAAGTTTAGATGATAATAAAAAAAACCCGAGCGAAAATTTTTGGAGATTGTTAGAAGTTATTAAGGCATGGCATAGTGATTATATGTACAATACATATAAAAATTCAGAGTTTAATAATTTATGCGACATAGTAATCAACAAAGTACAAAAAATTTTCCCAGATTATCTATATATAATTGATCACCATTGGTTTGTTTGCTATAATAATAAAGATGAAGCAACAGTTCATTCTCATGGTAATGCTGATGTAGCCATTGTTTTTTATCCAGAAGTCGCACCTAACAGTTCACCTCTCTCTATAATAAACGATGATTCATACATTGACGTTCCCATAACTACTGGTTCATTATTAGTGTTCCCGGGTGAGGTTTTACATTACGTTAAGCCTAGCCTTCATGAAGGTAAAAGGATCGCTATTTCTATGAATTTACATAAAAGTATGAAGGCTCACACAAAACCGTTTTTAAAGAGGTAAAAAATGAAAATTATTAAAACTGAATACCATCAAGTTAACAGCGAATTTACATATGATATTCCTGATGAGGATATCATTGAAAAATTTGGAAGTATTGAACGATTTCAAGAAATCGTCACACACATGGGTAGTGAATGGGATGAGAAAATTGGGGAACCTCCCACTGATGAAGAATACGATTTGTTTGTAGAGTTTTTTGAAGATTATAATTATAATCGTTATGACGATTGGTGGACTGATAGTAAGGGCGGATATGATGTGACCTTTGAAATTAACGATGACAATGAAACAGATGACGATTACGATAGTGATCAGGAAGTATTACATTGAGGCAGGATCTTGTAGGCCAAAAATTCGTATTTGCTGACGGCGATAGTTTAGAGATTATGCAAATTAAAAGCCGAGACGAGGATACACATTTAGTGACTTACCATGTCCAGCAAGGTCCAGGCATTCCTAGAAAACTAGTCATGGAATTGACAGAATTTATTGGAATTTATGGGTACTTGTTTGGAGAAGGGGAACCGCCCGAGCCCAATCATTAATATACACTTATTTTGGTCAAATTTAAACTAAATATTCTAATGCCGCTTTTAATTAAGAAAATTTTTAGCCTGTCTACTCTAGCGTTAGTCACAGCACTAACGCTAAGTGCCATTGCAGCATGGTATAGTGTTGTCGGTTTGACTGCTATATTTGCTGCCGCTGTGATACCTATTATCATTATGGGCGCAAGCCTTGAGATTGCTAAGGTCGTCACTACAGTATGGCTACATAGATACTGGGACAAGTGTAAATGGGGTATGAAAACGTACTTGACCGGAGCGGTCGTGACTTTAGCACTTGTCACAAGCATGGGTATATTTGGCTTCTTGTCGAAAGCACATATGGATCAAGGCATTCCAACAGGAGATGTCGCTGCTCAGATACAGTTGATTGATGAAAAGATTAATATTCAGAAAGAATTGATCAGTAGTGAAAGACAGAATATTGAAGCAGCCCGTAAAACATTAAGCCAAATGGACGCACAATTAACTGCTAGACTTGATCGCGGTGATAGCGAGGCGAGCGTAGAACGCGCAGTACAAATACGTCAACAACAGCGCAGAGAACGTGCTAGTTTAAATAGCGAAATCGGGGCTGCTCAAAAACGTATTGAAGCAAGCAACCAAGAGATACAAAAACTTAACCTTGAGAAAGCACCAATTGCTGCCAAGTATCGTCAGATTGAAGCAGAAGTTGGACCTATCAAATATATCGCTGCTCTAATCTATGGTGATAATCCTGATAATGCCACACTAGAACGTGCAGTACGTTGGGTAATTATTCTATTGATTTTCGTATTTGACCCACTTGCTCTTATGCTTGTGATCGCTGCTATAAGCAGTTATAAGTGGGAGTTTGAACCCAAGAAAGAAGAAAAACTGGAACTATTTATTGACACTGGTAGTAAAGGATATTTGCCACTAGATGAAAGTGAGATAGAGGGCAGACCAACTATTGCTATTGATCCTGAAGAACCCAAAGCAGGTACAATGGAACTGACCGCAGACGGCGGCTTAGTTGAAGTAACAGAGCAGGCAAGTCCTGTAAAAAAAAAGTTAATAAGAATCAAAGGAAAAGGGTTCCCACTAAACCTAAAAAAATTAGACCTAATAAAACTAAGAGCAGTATTCGCATTCCGAAACCTAAAAGACAAACTTCCTATAAAGAAGTTGAATTCCAACCTAAGGCAACTAAACGTAAAAGAAAAGTTAAGTTGGAAAAACCTAACATCGTGGAACAACAGCCCGACATTAAAGTTGTACCACAAACTAAAATCCAAATTGCAGAAATAATAACAGACGAAACTGTTACACCATTACATGATGTAGGTAATGGCTATGTACAGTTTAATAACGGGTTATTTAAACAAGAGGCACTTAGAGAATTAAGACCTGATCTCTTTAGTGCTAAAGCCGATTTAAAAAATAATACTGTAGTTTCAAGTAGTTTTGGAACACAATTTCCAAAAATTTCTAAGAAAGGAAATATATTCGTAAGAGTTGATGTTAACCCAAATCGCGTTTTTAAATTTGACGGCACCAAATGGATAGAAGTCAACAAAGAAGTTACCCAAACATACCTGTCTGATTCTAGTTACCTTGAATTTTTAGTTAATAAAATAGATAAAGGAGAATATGATTTGGATTCTCTAACTGAAAATGAGAGAATGGAAATTGAAGCCCATTTAAAAGGTAACCAAAACAGTTGACCTAAAAGTTAGACTGTCTTATACTTATAATACGTTTCAACAACTATGGAGCAAACGTGTTATGAATAAGAGTCTAATTGTAATTGCAGTCACTTTGACGCTCGGTGCTTGTGCAACAGGTCCAGCCAAGGTTGATACCGTACGTGAAGAAGAACTCAGCACTGATTTCGTTGCTGAAGGCATTAAAGTTACTAGCAAAGGATGCGGCACAGTAAGCAAGTTGTTTGGCCGTAAGTGTGAAATTCTTGCTATTGAAAGTACTAGTGTTGCGCCTAGCAATGGTGGCACGACAAATAATCGTAAGAACGCAATGGATGCAGCATGTGGTTATGCACTTGCTAATGTTCGTCACTGGATGGGTCAGCGAGTAGACAGTTCGCGTATTGTTCAGCGTACTGGCACTAGCACAGAAATCAGTGGTAGCAAGGAAAGTCAGAATAGCAACCGTGACATTGGTGCGACCGAATCCAGTGATCGTGAGAATCTTAATGACACTAAGGTAGTTGTCACTAATACTGTTCGTCAAACCGCTAGTGGATTTATGGAAGGCTGGCAACCCATCAACCAAGAAGTTGTTGGTAAGCAAGAAGTAAGTTGCACTATGGGCTGGAGTCGTAAGAATACTGATCTGATGAAGCAGGCTCGCGCCCTGTAATACAATGAAAAAGTTTGTATCTGTATCTATGTTGCTGGCTAGCAGTTTAGCGGCTGCTGGTCAGCAGATACAAGTGATCGGATCGGGAAATAGTCTTGATGAAGCAAAGACAAATGCTATCAGAACGGCTAGCGAAAAATACTGCGGTACTAACGTTCTAAGTGACCGCATCCATAAAAATCGTGTTAACACTTATAATAAAGTTACGCTCTATAATTCTTGTTTTTTAGAAACTATCAACATAGTTGACGTTTCTGAAAACGGTAAGTTAATTCAAGTTACACTGCAACTTGAACTCAAAAAGACGAATCAATCGCAACGTCTTAATATCAGAACCGGAGAAAATTCTGAATTATATGGCGATGAGGCTCAATTTGTAATAGATCAGTTTGTTGAAAAGGATCGTGAGGCAACTAACTACTTAAATCATTTTTTGGATGACTATCCTGTAAATGCATATAGTATCATTAATATCGTAGACACTCCTTATTTTAATTATAATAAAAATACAGGTAAAACCTTACTGATTGTACCATATGCCTTTCAGGGTAATAAAAATTACTTTAAGGCTATGGAAACAACTTTTTTAAAGTTCGGTAAAAAAAGAAAATATTTTAGTGAAGTTTTAAAGACTGATCATATGGGCAGGTCTTTAAATCAATTTGACATCATTAATAAACAAATTACTGTGGACAACACGAAAATTGTAATTGATGATATAAAATATTTTAATCTTATCAGCAATACTATTTTAGAAAAACACCCTGTGTTACGTGTGGAAATTTATAACAACCAAGATAAGTTAGCCAGTGTCGTCTGTAGCGAGTTGTTATATGAGACACGTTTGCCTGCCTTAGGTGGTGATTTAAAATTAAACCATAATGTTTCAAACACCATAAACTTTTTATATGCAGGTGATACTAAGCCTAGAAAATTTAAATTAGAACTTGATTTGTCTCAACATAGTCTTGAGGCTAGAGACCTAGGTACTGTTCAAACTTACATTTTGCCGCGCAATGAGTGTGGCTGCGAAAGATTTATTTCAAGTCAAACCTATAACTAAATAAAACATGTCAGATGAAAACCAACTATATAACTGTTCATTTTGCGGTGAACACAAGGATAAAAGAAAAAAATTAATTGTTTCCGGTGACGTTGCTATATGCGATTACTGTGCAAATCTATGCCATGAATTGGTAGAAAAAGATGTAAAGCCTGATAGTCCTATAGCAGATGAAGAAAATCCAAAACTAAAAAATATTGATCCTATTAAAATTAAAAATTTTTTAGATGATCATGTTATTGGGCAGGAACAATCTAAGATCGTGTTAAGTGTAGCGATTGCTAATCACTACAAACGAATCTTATCACCTCCAAACAAGTTAGAAATTCAGAAAGGTAACGTTTTAATCATGGGCCCTACTGGGTCAGGTAAAACTTTACTTGCTAAAACTGCTGCTAAGTTTTTAGATGTTCCGTTTGTGATAGCAGACGCTACAAGTTTAACTGAAGCAGGATACGTTGGTGATGACGTTGAAAGCATGATTAGTATGCTAGTACATGCTGCCGGGGGAGATGTAAAATTAGCCGAGCGCGGTATTGTATTCGTAGATGAGATTGACAAAATTGCACGTAAAGGTGAAAGCACTAGCATCACCCGTGACGTTTCAGGTGAGGGCGTACAGCAGGCACTACTAAAACTTATAGAAGGTACAAAGTGTCGTATTCCATTAGGCGGTGGTAGAAAACATCCTGATGGCAATATGCTAATAGTAGATACGAAAAACATTCTATTCATTGCAGGTGGTGCCTTTGTAGGATTAAGTGATATAGTTAAGGCTAGGCTAAAGGGCACTACTATTGGATTTGCGGCTGATATTAAAAGTTCTAATTTAGAGGATCATCTGCCCTATACAACTCCCGATGATTTAACTAAATTTGGATTGATTCCTGAATTTGTGGGAAGATTTGCAACAGTTACTAATGTCAAGGACCTTGACAAAAAACAACTAAAGGAAGTACTAACTTCAATCAAGAACAATTACATAGAGCAATATAGATATCTGTTTAGCATTGACGAAATTGAAATATCCTTTGAAAATGAAGCAATAGAGCAAATTGCTGAAAATTGTTTAAAACTAAAAACAGGTGCACGTGGACTACAAACAGAGATAGAAAAATGTTTGCTACCGCATATGTATAATATATCCAGATACAAGAAAAAAGGTATAAAAGAGATAAATATTAGTCAGGATCTTGTTATAAATCCTAAAGCATTAATATGAGCATGAACGGTAGAAAAGTTATAGTCAAAGACGATAATATAGAAAAGGCACTGAGAAAATTCAAAAAGAAAGTGTCTGAGAGCGGGTTGCTCCTAGAACTCCAAAAACGTGAGACATATACCAAACCTAGTGTGAAGGCTAAAGTAGCCCGCGCTATGGCCAAAAAACGTTGGCAAAAACAAGTTTCACAGCAAAATCTATTCGCCCGTAAAAAGTAATATTTTTTGCGAAATCCAGTATAATAAATACTTAATACAGTTGCCGATGGTCGGGACTGTATAGTCATTAACTTGCTTAACAGGAGAAATAAAATGACAAACACATTAACATTACGTTCCTTTGACGTTCCGTCAATTCACA
>Ga0129333_10003124_pt1 | contig 15485 bp, 11 predicted proteins | sample CPB6_08_DNA_FD_94474 | JGI IMG/M metagenome (GOLD analysis project Ga0129333, IMG submission 94474) | Freshwater to marine salinity gradient microbial communities from Chesapeake Bay, USA - CPBay_Sum_0.6_0.8_DNA | ecosystem: Environmental > Aquatic > Marine > Coastal | place: USA: Chesapeake...
CCCAGCGACCGGCAGACGCTGTTCTTCTCGGCGACGCTGCCCACGGAGGTCCGGGAACTCGCCGACTCCATGCTGCGTGACCCGCTCGAGGTGAAGACGGCTCCGCAGGCCACGCCCGCGGAGACCGTGAGCCAGTCGGTGTTCTTCCTGCCCAAGGCCGAGAAGCGGGCGCTGCTCGTGCAGCTGCTCCGGGAACGGGCCATGGGCCGCGTGATCGTGTTCACGCGGACGAAGCACGGTGCCGACAAACTGCACCGCGACCTCGACAAGGCCGGGATCAGGGCGGCGGCGATCCACGGCAACAAGTCGCAGAACCAGCGCGAACGCGCCCTGGCCGCCTTCAAGTCGCCCCGGCCGCCGGTGCTGATCGCCACCGACATCGCGGCCCGCGGCATCGACGTCGACGACGTTTCCCACGTCGTCAACTACGAACTGCCGCACGAGCCGGAGACCTACGTGCACCGCATCGGCCGCACCGGCCGTGCCGGCCAGACCGGCGAGGCGTTCAGTTTTTGCGACCACGAGGAGCATTCGCGGCTGGTAGCGATCGAGCGGCTGCTGCGGACGACGATCCCGCACCGCGGCGAACGGCCTGACTTTGCCGACCTGCCTGCCGAGCAGCCGGCCCGCCAACGCCGACGGTCGGGTGCCGCGAACAACGGCGGCAACGGCCGCCGCGGCGGGCAGCGCCGCTCGGGAGGCAGTCGCAGGTCCGACCGGCCTGCCCCGCGACCGGCCCGTCCCGCGGGAGGGCTTCCGGCTCCCACGGCAGCGGCCACGGCCGAACGCCGCCAGCGGCGGAAGCACCGCCGGGCACTGTGATGCCGGACGTCTCCGTCAGGGGCAGACGAACTGTCCGCTTCGTGCACCGGCGTTGAATCCGCTCAGTGGAGCCCTTTCCGGAGGGCGGTGGTTGCCGGCTTACCGGCGCTGCTCCTACGGTTCCCAGCCTCGGGACGGGCGTCCCGCGTCGGGGCACCCCGTGTCGATCCCGAGATCCACGAGAGGGTTCCCACGATGGCTGGAAAAATTGTCGTTCGTCTGGCGGGTGTGTTGACCTGCATGGCGGTGGTGGTGAGTGGCCTCGACGCCGAGGCGCGATGCTGCCGTCATCATCGCCGGGCGGCGTGTTGCTGCACGACGACGTGCTGCGAGCCCACCTGCTGCGAACCGGCCTGCGTCTCCGAGTGCAATACGTGCTGCCGCACCTATGTCGCCACCTGTTGCGGCGGCTCCACGGTCGTCCGCACCATCTCTGTATCGTCGCCGAGGTGCTGCAACGGCCTCGCGGCCGCACGCTCGGCGCCGAGTGACACGGCGGCGACGGCGGCCACCCCGACGCCGAGCACCGAGGGCGCGCCATCGGTGCTGGCGGTCACACCGTCTCCGACCGCCTCCCGGTGATCGGCCGCAGGCCTCGGCCTGGCAGCCCCGGCAACTCCGGTCCCGCGCGGAGATCATTCCGCGCGGGACCTTTTTCCAGCCGTCAGCAGCCGCGTGCCCACCGCTTCACCCCGCGGGAACGCCCCTGGTATGATGCCCGTACCACGGCATTCTTCTCCCGGGAGCGACCCCATGTCCTCGCTGTTTCGTGGCCTGATCGTGCTGGCCATCCTCGCCGCCCCCGCGCTCGTTTCCGCCGAACCGGCGGCCGGGACCGCCGGGGCCCCGAAGAAGGTCGTTTTCATCGCCGGCACTCCGAGCCACGGCTTCGGGGCGCACGATCATCAGGCCGGCTGCATGCTGCTTGCCAAGTGCCTGCGCGAAAGCGGCCTGCCCGTGACCACCGAGGTCGTGACCGGCGGCTGGCCCAAGGATGAAGCGGTGCTCGACGGGGCGGATTGCGTCGTCATGTATGCAGACGGTGGCAACGGCCATCCAGCCAACGCCCACCTGCAGAAGCTCCACGAACTCGCCGGCAAGGGCACGGGTATCGTCTGCCTGCACTACGGGGTGGAGGTGCCGAAGGGCGCGTCAGGGGACCGGTTTCTCGACTGGATCGGTGGCTTTTTCGAGACGCATTGGTCGGTGAACCCGCATTGGACGGCGGCATTCACCGCCTTCCCCGAACACCCCGTCAGCCGCGGCGTGAAGCCCTTCCAGATCAATGACGAGTGGTATTACCACATGCGATTCCGTCCCGAGATGAAGGGTGTGACCCCGATTCTCTCCGACGTGCCACCGCCAGAGACGCTGTCCCGGCCAGACGGTCCGCACAGCGGCAATCCAGAGGTGCGCCGGGCCGTTCTCGAGGGCAAGGAACCCCAACATGTCGCCTGGGTCGCCGAGCGTCCCGACGGTGGCCGTGGCTTCGGCTTCACGGGCGGTCACGTGCACTGGAACTGGGGGCACGACAGCTTCCGCCGACTCGTCCTCAACGCCATCGCCTGGTGCGCGAAGCTCGACGTTCCTGCCCAGGGCGTGACGACGGGATCGGTGACGGTCGACGACATGCTGGCCAACCACGACGAACCCGTGCCCGGGAACTTCGACAAGGCCGGCCTCGAGAAGAAGATGGCCGAGTGGAACCGCTGATCGACCGCAGGGGATCGCATTGCAGGACGGTCGTTCACACGCAGCGGTGCGCGTGGCGTCGTTGCATGGCCCTCGCCGTCGCGGCGCTGCTGGCCGGACACCCGGCCCGGGCCGACGATCTCGGCGATCGCCTCGCACCCCACGTGGGCACGACGATCGACCTCGTCGAACTGACCACGGGCAGGCGCTTCGTGCGGCCGCTGCTCGACGGGCTGATGACGAAGGACGGCGTGGTCACGGGACTGAACATCAAGCCCGAGGGAGGCGTGCGCACGACCCGCGTCGCCCTGGCGACGATCGTAAAGATCGTGGCCGCCCGGGAGACGGTCCACGAGGTCGATCCGGCACCGGGAGGCTCAGCGACGACGCGGGGCAGCCGGGCCCGCGAGGCCTTCGAACGGCAGCGCGACGAGTCGCTGGCTCGGATGCGCGAGCAGGGCATCAAGCCCTGGCCCGAACTTTCAGCCGCCGAACACGCCGCGGAGGTCGAGGCACTGAAGAAGTTCGTGGCCGAGGTGCAGACCGCGTTTCCGAACCTGCAGCTCTCCGAGACGCACGAGTTCCTCGTCGCCACCGACATCCCTTCGGAACAGATGCGACCCTACGTGGCGACGCTCGATTCGATGCACGACTTTCTCTGTGATCTCTACGCCATCCCGCGCGGGGAGCCGGTCTGGAAGGGCAAGTGCCTGGTGGTGGCCTTTCTGAACGAGCAGGACTACGCGGCCTTCGAGGGCCGCTTCATGCGCACCCAGGCCAACGGCACGCACGGCCTCTGCCATCAGCGCAGCGACGGCCGCGTGATCATGGCCTGCCATCGGGGGCCGGACGCACCGGCCTTCGCCCACATGCTGGTCCATGAGACGAGCCACGGCTTCAACCACCGTTGGATGTCCCCGCAGCGGATTCCCAACTGGCTCAACGAGGGAATCGCCGAGTGGGTGGCCACGAAGGTGGTCCCCGGCTCGAACCAGGTGGCCCTCAAGGAGGCCCGGGCCGCGGAGTACATGCGCTCCCGGGGCGACATGGGTGAGGACTTCTTCAGCGCCCAGAACATCGCGGCCGTGCAATATGGCATCGCCTCCAGCATGGTGAAGTTCCTGGCACGCGACCCGAAGAAATTCGCGGCCTTCGTCCGGGCCGTGAAGGAGGGCACGCCCGTCGAGACCGCGCTCGAGGACATCTACAAGGGCAAGCTCGACGCGCTCGTGAAGTCGTACGGCGCGGCCGTGGGCGTGCCGCACCTGAAGCAGTGACGGCGTGCACCCGTCAGCGCGGAAGCAAGGCCAGCGTCTCCGGCAGCGTCCGCAGGCCGGCCGTCGCGCCCACGCCCGTGACGCAGCAGGCAGCGGTGGCCGCGCCCAGAAGTCCCGCCTCCCGCAGTCCCATGCCCCTGACGAGGCCGGCAAGCAGGCCGGCCAGAAACGCATCCCCGGCCCCCGTCGTGTCGGCCACCGGGGCCGGCGGGGCGATGCAGGGAATCTCGATCCAGGCCCCGTCGACTCCGCAGAGCACGACGCCTTGCGCGCCGAGTTTCACGCCCACGATCCCCGCGGCACCCCGGCCGCGATAGGCGGCGACGATCGACCGCGGATCGCCGAGCCCCGTCTGTCGGGAGGCCTCGCCGAGACTGGGCACGAACAGGTCGAGCAGGGGCAGGGCGGGGGCCAGATCGTCGAGCGTGCCGCCGTCCCCGGCGGTGTCGAGCGCCGTGCGGCACCCCGCCGCGCGGACCGCCTGCAGCGCCCTGGGCAGACTCTGCTCCAGGCCGGGCAGAAGCCCGAAATAACCGAGCAGTGCCCAGCGGCTGCGGGCGAAGCGGGCCAGGTGCCGCTCCACGAACGCGGCGTCGAGCGCTGCGCAGGCGCCGACGTGATGGGCAAAGCTGCGTTCGCCGCACGGATCGACGAGCACCACGGTCGTGCTCGTCGACGTGCCGGAACGGGTTTCCAGCGCCGACGCATCCACGCCCTCGGCGGCCAGGCCGGACCGCACGACCTCCGCCCAGGGATCGTCGCCGAGGAGCCCCAACGCCGCGACCTCGAGCCCGAGCCTGCGCATGGCCACGCCGGCGTTGCAGACGAGTCCGCCGGTGACCGCCTCGATCGGTCCCACGTGGAACAGGCGGCCCGCGCCCAGCGGCTCGGCCAGCGACACCGGCCTGGTCAGAACGTCGACCGTGCAGGTGCCGCAGACGATGCAGTCGATCACTTCACCAGGCACGGTCTGACGCTCCCGCGGGACTCACCGCGACGATCTCCGCCCCAGCAGATTACACTGACCCGGCGATGGCAAGCCTCCAGAAATCACTCGACCTGAAACTCGCCCGGATCACTGCGAACCCGGCCTGCGGAGACTTCATCCTCGCCGATGCCAAGGACGCCGACATGGCGTTCGGCCTGGCCGCCACCGGCCTCTTGCCCGGCGGCACGCCGGGCCGGGGCCCATACCGTTCGATCGAGGAATACCGGGACGCGATCCGGGAACTGGTGGCCGAGGGGCTCGTGGACATCATGCTCATGAGCGCGAGCACGAGCGAGGTGCTGACTGTGGGCGAGGGGCTCTTCGCCGACAGCCCGGTGACGCCGGCCGTGCGCATGAACGACACCACCGACATCTGGAATCCCGGCGGGTCGAGCCGCTGCCACCGCGAGCCGGCTCAACCGTTCGCCACCACCACGGTCGCCCAGGCACGGTGCGGGAGGATCGACTGTGCGCCGGACGACGGGGGGCGGACCGCGAACCTGGGACTCTTTTCCGTCACGTTCAACGACGATGCGACCCGGGACCGCGCCATGCTCGAGGCCTACAAGGCGTTTCGGGCCGAGGCCGAGCGGGCCGGGTTCCGCCACTTTCTCGAGGTCTTCGCCCCAAACGCGGCCGCTCCGCGCAGCGACGGCCACGCGCTCGACGTGCCGCGCTTCCTCGCCGACGCGGTCGTCCGGGCCCTGGCCGGCGTGCCCCGGCCGGGCCGCCCCCTGTTCCTCAAGATGCCCTACCTCGGCCCGCAGGTCACCGAGCAACTGGCGGCCTATGACCGATCGCTCGTCGTGGGCGTCCTGGGCGGTGCCGCGGGCACGACGCACGACGCCTTCACGCTGCTGGCGAATGCCCGGAAGCATGGCGCGCGGGTGGCGTTGTTCGGACGCAAAATCAACGCCGCAGAACATCAGCCGTCGTTCGTCCGCTTCCTGCGCTTCGTCGCCGACGGGGACTCGTCGCCGGTCGAGGCCGTGCGCGGGTATCATGCCGAACTGGATCGTCGTTCCATCCGTCCGCAGCGGTCGCTCGAGGCCGACCTCGAACTGACGCCCGGCGGCTGAGTGCCTGATTGCCGGCAACGCCACACCAGGGAGGTGCGACATGCCCGTGACGGATGCGAAGCGGACGCCGGCCGCCCCCGCCGTGACGAACCGACGGGCCTTCCTCGCCGGCACGGCACGCGGGATGGCGACGCTGTCGACTGGAACGCTCGTGGCGCACTGTGGCCTGCGGTCGGCCCATGCGGCCGGCAGCGACCAGATCCGCATCGCGCTCGTGGGCTGCGGGGGCCGCGGAGGCGGCGCCATCCACGACGCGTTCTCCGTGTCCGGCGCCGCACTCACGCTCGTCGCCATGGCGGACGTGTTTCGCGAGCGGATCGACGGCATGCGCCGATCCCTGGCGGAGCAGTTCCCGGAGCGGGTCGACGTTGCCGACGACCGGGCCTTCACCGGCTTCGACGCCTACCGCCAGGCGATCGACTGCCTGCGGCCCGGCGACATCGCCGTGTTCGCGACGCCGCCCGCCTTCCGGGCGGCGCACTTCGCGGCCTGCATCGACAAGGGCGTGCACTGTTTCATGGAAAAGCCCGTCTCCGTGGACGGCCCCAGCAGCCGGCGCATCATGGAACTGGCACCCCAGGCCGACGCCAAGCGGCTCAAGGTGGCGGTGGGGCTGATGTGTCGTCACTGTGACCGGCGGCGCGAACTCCTCGACCGCCTGCGGGCGGGCGAGGCGGGCGATCTGATCGCCTTCCGTGGCTACCGCGAGCACGGCCCGGCGCACAACCTCGATCTGTTTCCAGGCCCCCAAGGGGGCAGCGAACTGCTCTGGCAGGTAAAGCGCTTCCACAACTTCCTCTGGGCGAGCGGAGGCATCTTCAGCGACTACTGCATCCACCACATCGACGAGGTGTGCTGGATGAAGGGCGCCTGGCCCGTGCGGGCCGAAGCCACCGGCGGCCGGCACTACCGCGGCCGGATCGACGACCAGAATTTCGACAGTTATGCGGTTGAGTACACATTCGACGACGGGGCGAAGTTCTTCTATTCGAGCCGCACGATGAAGAACTGCGAGCAGAAGTTCGGCGTCTACGGACAGGGCTCGAAGGGGGCGTTCACGATCTCCACGAGCGGGCATTCGCCCGCCAAGTGCACGATCTATCGGGGCCAGCGGCAGGAGAAAGATGATGCAATCTGGGCGGCCGCCCAGCCCGAACCGAATCCCTATCGCCGCGAGTGGGAGCATTTTCTGGCGGCGATCCAGGCCGACGAGCCCTACAACGAGGCCTTCCGCGGCGCCGAGGCGGGCCTGGCCACGGCCATGGGCCGGTTCGCCGCGCACACCGGCAGGCCGGTGACGTTCGCGGAGATGCTGGCCTGCAGCGACGACCTGACTGCCGGCGTGGAGGGCCTGCGGGACGACTCGCCGGCCCCGCTCGTCGCGAGCGCCGACGGCACCTATCCGGTGCCGAATCCGGGTCGCTACAGGTTCGAGTATCGCGGCTAGCCTGCGGCGTCGGCACGAGCACGCCATGAGGGAGACGGCGGTGACGCGTTCCCGGGCCGTATCGGCCGGCGTCGAGGCCAGCACACGCGAGCCCGCGGCACATCACGCCCTGCGCTGGCTGCTGGTGGCAGCCCAGGCGACGACGCTCTGGATCACCTGGCCCGTCTGGCAGTCGCGGACCTATCCGCCGGCGTTGCCTCTCTTGTCACTTCCGAACGTCGACCTTGGCATTCCGCTGCTCGTCTGCCTGGCCCTCGTCGGCCTGCGTCCCGGAATCGGCACCACGGCTTACGCCGCCGTGCTGGCCTGGTCGATCGCCGCCGATCAGATGCGGCTGCAGCCCTACATGGTCTCGCTCCTGCTCTTCACCTGCGGAACGCTCGGGCATCCGGCTGGGACGCTTGCCGCCCGGGCCACGCTCGTGGCAACCTGGCTGTATGCCGGCCTCCACAAGCTCACGAGTGCCGGCTTCTTCGCCGACACGGCCCCCTGGCTCGTGGCAGGGCTGTTCCCCGGTCTTCCGCCGTCGTGGGCCGTGCCGATCGGGGCCGTTCTGGCCGTCGGCGAGGTACTCCTGGCCCTCTCCTGCCTCGTGCCACGCTGCCGCATGGCGGCCGCCGTCGTCGGGGCTGTCGCCCACGGGGCGGTGCTCGCGGCCCTATCGCCACTGGGGCTCGACTGGAACCCGGCCGTCTGGCCCTGGAACGCGGCGCTGGTCGTGGTCGTGCCCGTGCTGCTTTCACGCTGGACCGGCGCGGGGTTCGGCGACGCCTGGACCGCCGCAACGCCATGGGCCCGTGGCGTGGCCGTGGCCCTCATGATCGGGCCCGCCGGCTACTGGATCGGCGTTACCGACGCCTCGCTCGCGCACTGCCTGTATGCAGGCAACGTGCCGCGGGCCTTCGTCTGCACGCCCTTCTCCCGCGTCGACATCAACAGCCGCCTGGCGGATCTCAACGTCTTCGTGCCCCCCGCCCAGCGCCTCTTCGATCCGCTGTTTCTGGGCGTCGGTCGCGCCGGCGAGTGGATGGAGGTGGAGGATCCCCGCTGGATCGCCGCCCACCGGGGCCGCTCCCGCCGCACCGTGCGTTGGAGCGATCTCGTGCCGTCCCCGCACGACGGGCCGTCGCGACTTTCACCCCGGGCCGGGGAGTGATGCGGCAAGCGGTATGATCGACCAGCCGCGCCGCCCCCCATCCGCACGCACTCCGATGGCCGCCTTCGACCCCGCCGACCTGCCCGTGGCCGCCGTGCTCGGCCGCGCCGTGGCCGCGTCGCGGGGCGGCTCCGTCGTGGTCATCGCCCCACCCGGCTCCGGCAAGACGATGCTCGTGCCGGCAGCCGTCCTCGACGACCTGCCCACAGGTTCGCGACTGGTGCTCGTGCAGCCGCGCCGGCTGGCCGCCCGGGCCGTGGCCGGCCAGATCGCCGCACTGCGCGGCTCGCCCGTGGGCGGCGAAGTCGGCTACCAGGTGCGCTTCGACTCCCGAGTCGGCCGCGACACGCGGCTCGTCGTCGAGACCACCGGCATCATCCTGCGCAGGCTGCTCGACGACGTGGCGCTCGAGGGCATCGGGGCGGTCGTGCTCGATGAATTCCACGAGCGCACGCTGGAGATGGATCTCGTGCTCGGACTGCTCGTGCGGCTGCGGCAGACGGTGCGGCCCGACCTGCGCATCGTCGTCATGAGCGCCACGCTCGATGCCGGGCCGGTGGCACGTCTGCTGGAGACCGGCGGCGGTCAGGGGCCGGTGGTGTCGGCGGAGGGACGAATGTTTCCTGTCGAACTCCGCTACCTGAAGCACGCCGATCCGCGCGATCTCGGAGAGCTCGTGTCGGCCACCGTGCCCGATGCGCTCCGCGCCACCCGGGGCCACGTTCTCGTCTTCCTGCCGGGGGTGGGAGAGATCCTGCGCTGCCAGCGGGACCTCTCGGCGGCGCTCGAACGACAGGGTCACGACGTGCTGGCCCTGTTCGGTGACATGCCTCCCGAGCAGCAGGACCGCGTCCTCTCGGAGACCGGCCGGCGCAAGGTGATCCTGGCCACGAACGTGGCCGAGACGTCCCTCACCATTCCCGGTGTCACCGCCGTCGTCGATTCGGGACTCGCCCGCCAGAGCCGCGTCGCCGCAGCGACCGGCCTGCCGCGACTCGACCTCGTGCCCATCTCCAAGGCCGCCGCCGACCAACGGGCGGGCCGGGCGGGCCGCACGGAGCCCGGCGTCTGCTGGCGGCTCTGGAACGAGTCACAGCATCAGCATCGGCCCGACGCCGAACCCGCCGAGGTCCTGCGGGGCGACCTGTCGGGGCCGCTCCTGCAACTGCTGGCCGTGGGCGAGGACGCCGACTTCTCCTGGCTCGAGCCGCCCCCCGCGGAATCGCTGGCTCATGCCAGGACGCTGCTCGTGCGACTCGGCGCCGCGCGGATCGATGACGGCGGTCGCCTGCGCATCACGCCCCTGGGGGCCGGTTTGTCCCGGCTGCCGGCCCACCCCCGCCTGGCCCGCCTGCTGCTGGCAGGGGCCTCGGAAGGCGTGTTACGCGAGGCAGCGCTGGCCGCCGCCCTGCTTTCCGACCGCGATCCCTTTCGTCCCAGCCGGCATGCCGGCGGCCCGCGCGACCGGACGATCGTGCGCAGCCGGTCGGACGTGTTCGACCGTGTGGCCGCCCTGCAGGCATTTCACGCCGGGATCAACGCCGACGATCCGGATCTGGAGCCCCATCCGGCCGCCGCGCGGAACGTGCTTCGCGTCGCCGAGCAACTCTACCGTCTCGTCGACTGCCCGCTCGCGGCGCGGGCGGCCGATCCGGCGGCGGCCTTGATGCGCTGTCTGCTGGAGGCGTTTCCCGACCGCCTGGCGCGGCTGCGGGCCGGTGCTCCTGACCGGGCCACGATGGTGGGCGGCCGGGGCGTCAGGCTCGACGCATCGCGGCTGCGCGGAGAGCCTTTGTTTCTCGCCATCGACGTCAACGACGCCACGGGCGAGGCGGGCGTCCGGCAGGCGTCGGCGGTCGAGCGTCACTGGCTCGAGGATGGCCCGGGCGCCGCGGCGAACCTCTGCACCCGGGAGGAGATCGTCTATCACCCTTCCCGCCGCCAAGTGGAGGGCCGGCTGCGCACGACGTGGATGGACCTCGTCCTCGACGAGACACCGGTGGCGATCGCCGACGCCGCGGCTGCGGCGGACATACTCGCCCGCGAAGCGGCAGCCCAACTTGACCGCGTCCTGCCCGACTCCGCCTCGGCCGCGGGGACGTTCCTGGCGCGGTGCCGCTGGCTGGCCGCCGCCGCGCCCGACCTGGGCCTGCCTCCGCTCGACGATGCCGCCGTCGCCGCCCTCCTGCCCGCGGTCTGCACGGGACTGCGATCCTTGGACGACGTCAGGGAGGCCGACTGGGCCTCCCACGTGCAGGGGCTGATCGGGCATCGGCTGCTGCCGGAGATCGAGCGGCTGGCACCCGCCACCATCGAGTTGCCCACGGGCAAGCGCCACCGCCTCGCCTACGAGCCCGGCGGCCAGCCGGTGCTCGCGGTGCGCATCCAGGAGCTGTTCGGCGTCAAGGACACGCCTCGCATCGCCGGCGGCCGCGTGCCCGTCCTACTCCATCTCCTCGGACCCAACCACCGGCCCCAGCAGGTGACGAGCGACCTGGCCGGCTTCTGGCAGAACACCTATCCGGCCGTGAAGAAGGAACTCCGCCGCCGCTATCCCAAGCATGCCTGGCCCGACGATCCGCTCGCGATGCGCGACAAGGGCTCGCGGCGCTGAGCGCCGGCACACGATCGCCGTCCCGTCAAGCGACAGCGGGGCGGTTTCACCGCCACTGCCCTGTCGGGAAAGCGGGTCGTGCGAAGCATGCCCGACGTGCCACAAAATGCGGTGCTGGCGGTCCTGCCTCGGCTGCGGCGCAGCCGAAGACGTTTCAGATCACGGCGGTCGGCGATCCGATCACTCCGAATCAGGATCGGTAACGGTGGCCCAGGGCAAAGAGCCAGCACCGACCCGGTCGCCCTGTGCCGTTGCTTCTCTCTTCTCACCCCCCGAGGAAGTCCCCCCATGAAGAGCATCCTGTTCGTCGCTGCCGTGATCTCCAGCATCCTGTTCGCCTCCACCACGTTCGCCGCCCAGAGCCGCAGCGCCCGTAACGAAGTCGGCGCCACCCGCAACGGGCCGGTCGCCAAGCTCGTCGAGCTGGAGCGCCGCAAGAACGAGTGGCTGCGGCAGCGGTTCGGCCGCTGAGAACGTGGGCTCGCGGCCCCGCTCCCCACCCTGACGTTGTCCCGCCCGCGTGGGACTGCGACCATACGGCGGTGCCGGCCCGTGCCGGCACCGCCGTCCTTTTTTTTCACCGTGCAATCATGTCGCCCGCTACCCGTGAGTGGCTCGCAGGACTGCGAGGCTTCTGCGCCGAACGGCGGCAGTCTCAGCGGCCGGCCTCGGCACACGACGGCGCCGAGCTGGCGGCCGAGGCGGCCATCATCGGCACCCACCTGACGACGTGCCTCGGCAGCCTCGACGCACTGCTCGAGTCCCGCTCCGACCACGACCGCACGCGGGGTGCGGCCGCGAAGAACGCTGCGGATCCGGCGCTCGTTCTCACCACGTCCCGCGCGGGGCTCGTCTCCGCCGCCCGCATCCTCGAGCCCGGTGGCGACCTCGCCCGCCTCGTGGGGGAACGTCTGGCGGTCGTGACGGAGCCGGAGTACCGCCTCTGGTACATCCGCTGCCCGGACGAGGCCCATCGGCATCACATCAATCTCTGGAGCTGGGTGAAGACCGCGGTGCCGCCGCAGCGCTGGCCGGAATTCGCCGCCCACCCGCTCGCCCCGGACGAGTGTTACTGGCTGCACCGCACGGGCATCGCCGGTGCCGGAACGGCCGATCGCCGTGATTGCCACCTCTGGAAGTGGAACGGTCGGCATGCCGCCCTGCTGCAGCCCTTCGTCCGCGAAGCGGTCGCTTCACGGCCGGACGGATCGCGGCGGCTCTGAATGGCGGGCTCGATTGCCGTTTTGGCCGGCAGGGGGTAGTTTTCCTGACTTCGCCGCCCCGGTTCAGGCCATGACGCCGCGCATCCTTCTCACCACGACGTCGTTCCAGGACACGCCCGGCGGCCACCACGCGGCACTCGCCGCCACCGGATGGGACGTCGTCACGGCCCGGGGCCCCCTTTCCGAGGCCGATACGCTGGCCCTCGTGGGCGACGTCGACGGTTTCATCTGCGGGGACGACGCCATCACCCGACGCGTCCTGGAAAAGGCCCGGCCCCGGCTCCGCGTGCTCAGCAAGTATGGCATCGGCGTCGACAAGATCGACGTCGCCGCCTGCACGGAGATGGGCATCCCCCTGCTGTTCACGCCGGGCGTGAACCACACGACCGTGGCCGAGCATGCCTTCCTGCTGCTCCTCGCCCTGGAGAAGAGCCTGCTCTTCCATGCCGACTCGACACGGTCGGGCGGCTGGCAGCGCCGCACCGGCAGGGAACTCTCCGCCAAGACGATCGGCATCGTGGGGATGGGCCGGATTGGTCGCGAGGTCGCGGTCCGGGCCCGGGCCTTCGGCATGCGGCTGCTGGGCCACGACCTCCACTGGGACGAGGCGTTCGCGGCCGAGCACGGGGTCGTCCGGGCCCGGACGCTCGACGAACTGCTCGCCGGGGCCGACTACGTCTCGCTGCATACGAACCTGACCGCAGAGACCCGCGACCTGATCCGGGCCCAGACGATCGCCCGCATGAAGCCCGACGTGATCGTCATCAACTGCGCACGGGGCGAGATCGTGAACACGGCCGACATGGCCGAGGCGCTGCGGTCGGGGCGGGTGCGGGGATACGGTACCGACGTGCTGGACGTGGAGCCTCCCCCGGCCGACCATCCCCTGACGACGCTGCCCAACTGCCTGGTCACGCCCCACGTCGGCTCGCGGACGCTGGAGAGCGTGCAGCGGCAGGCCATGGCGGCCGTCACGAACCTCGTCCACGCCATGCGCGGCGAACCGCCGCTGGCCCAGGTGAATCCGTCCGTACCCGTCACGAAGGTGGTTTGACGCCGTGTCCGAGACGTTCCATGTCGTTCCCGTCGCCGTCCACGAGGCGCTCGTCCGCAGCGCCTACCTGAAGAGGGGCTTCGACGAATCCGAGGCCGGGCACGCCGCCACGCTGGCGACAGCGGCCACCCGCCACGGCATCCGCACGCACAACGCCATCAAGGCCCTGCACCTCGACGACCTGTTCGGCTCGAAGGCCGGAGGCTGCGTGCCGCGGGCGGAGATCCGCCGGCTGCCGCAGCGCTTCGGCGCCTGCGAGGCCTGGGACGCCGGCCGGAAACTCGGCCAGGCCGTGGCCTGGGAGGCGATCGAGACCTGCATCCGCTTGGCCGACCGCCACGGCACGGGCACGGTGGCCGTCGACAACGCCTTTCATTACTTGTGGGGCGGCGGCTACGTGATGGAGGCGGCACGACGCGGATACATCGCCTACACGAATTGCACGGCGTCGCTCGCCGAGGTCGTTCCCTTCCACGGCGTGTTTCCCACGCTGGGAACGAATCCCCATTCCTGGGGTTTTCCCACGGTCGACGCACTGGGGTTCCCGCTGGTCGTCGACTGGGCCACATCCGTGATCGCCATGGGGCGGGTGCAGCAACTCAAGCGCGAGGGCAGGCCCTTGCCTGCCGATGCGGCCGTCGACGCCGCCGGCCGGCCCACCACCGATCCCGCCGCCGCGGTGTCGCTCCTGCCCTTCGGAGGCCACAAGGGCTACGGGCTGTCGCTGATCAACGAGGTCGTGGCGGCCTTCATCGGCGGGTCGCTGCCCACGATTCGCAGCCGTCCCGCAGCGGACCCTGGCGAGAAGCACTCCTGCGCCTTCTTCTTCCAGGTCGTGCATCCCGACGCGCTCAGCGGCGGGGCCTTCGCCCGGGGCCGGACCCAGGCCCAGAACGTGAAGGCGGTGCTCGAGGATATTCTCGGGCACGGCAACGATGCCTGCCTGCTGCCGGGCGAGCCCGAGGCCCGGGCCGCCGCACGCAGCGCTGCCGCGGGCGGACTGCTGTTTTCCACGGCCGAGGTCGAGGCCCTGAACGACATCGCCCGCGACGCGGGCGCGCCCCCGGTGGATGCCGCCGCACTGCCGGTGGCCTGACGCGACTCCCGCGAGGACTTCCCATGCCGCTGCCACTGAAGCCCAAGGATCGCTGCGCGTTCGACCAGGTGTCACTCGGCGAGATCATGCTCCGCCTTGACCCGGGCGAGGGTCGAATCCGCACCGCCCGGCAGTTCCAGGCCTGGGAGGGGGGCGGCGAATACAACGTGGCCCGCGGCCTGCGCAAGTGCTTCGGGCTGCGCACCGCGGTGGTCACCGCGTTCGTCGACAACGAAGTCGGGCACCTGATCGAGGACTTCGTGATGCAGGGCGGGGTGGCCACCGACTTCATCCACTGGCGGCCCGACGACGGCATCGGTCGCAGCGTCCGCAACGGCCTCAACTTCACCGAGCGCGGCTTCGGCATCCGCGGCGCCGTGGGTGTGCCCGACCGGGGCAACACCGCGGCCAGCCAGATGAAGCCGGGCGACGTCGACTGGGACATGCTGTTCGGCACGCTCGGCGTGCGCTGGTTTCACACGGGCGGCATCTTCGCCGCGCTCTCCGCCACGACGGCGGCCCTGACCGTCGAGGCCGTGCAGGCAGCCAAGCGGCATGGCACGGTCGTATCCTACGACCTCAACTACCGACCCAGCCTCTGGAAGACCAACGGCGGCCAGGCCAGGGCCCGCGAGGTGAACCGGGAGATTGCCCGGCACGTCGACGTCATGGTCGGCAACGAGGAGGACTTCACCGCGGCCCTTGGCTTCGAGGTCGCGGGGACCGACCACGATCTCTCGACGCTCGACACCGGCGCCTTCAAGACCATGATCGCAAAGGCGACCGAGGAGTTTCCCAATTTCAGGGTCGCGGCCACGACGCTGCGCCGGGTGATCACGGCGACGAAGAACGACTGGAGCGCGATCTGCTGGCACGAAGGCCGGTTCTACGACAGCAGGAAATATCCTGAGCTGGAGATTCTGGACCGCGTCGGCGGCGGCGACAGTTTCGCCAGCGGCCTGGCCTTCGGCTTTCTGGAGTTCAACTGCCCGCAGCAGGCGGTCGACTACGGCGCCGCGCATGGGGCCCTGGCCTCG
>Ga0129333_10003125_pt1 | contig 15478 bp, 12 predicted proteins | sample CPB6_08_DNA_FD_94474 | JGI IMG/M metagenome (GOLD analysis project Ga0129333, IMG submission 94474) | Freshwater to marine salinity gradient microbial communities from Chesapeake Bay, USA - CPBay_Sum_0.6_0.8_DNA | ecosystem: Environmental > Aquatic > Marine > Coastal | place: USA: Chesapeake...
CGAAACTCGGCAAGCACATGCTCGACCGCGGGTCGCGAGGCTGCACCGGCACGATAGATGAGCCCCGCCTGGCGCTCGAGCGATGAATCGAGTGGCAATTGCACGATCTCGGGCTCAGTGCCCGGGCCACCGAGCAAATGCGCCGGCAGCAAGCTCAAAAATTTGCCGCCACGTACCAGCGACATCATCAGGTTGAGTGAGTTGGTCCGAAACACGTCGCGCGGCGCCGGCAAGCCCTCTTCGGAAAAATAACGCTCGAAGCTGTCCTGGGCGTGCGGCTGATCGGCGATCACCCAGCGATGCTCGACGAGGTCGCTGCGAGTGAGCGATTTGCGGCGACCGAGAGGATGACTACGACCCGCCATCACCACTGGACGTACCGTGATCAGCGGCTCGAGTACGTATTCGGGCGACACCGTCACCCGCGGGAAATTCGAAAAAATAAGATCGAGCCGACCGTCTTGCAGGCGTCGCAGCAACTCTTCGAAGAATCCGTCGTTGACCACCATGGCAAGCCGCGGATGCGCTTGCGCAAGACTCTGCGCCACGGTCGTCGTGATATGCGTGGCGAACATCGAGCCCACGCCGACGTAGACCGTGCCCGTCACGCCACGCTCGAGCTCACGCACTTCGCGGGTGAGCCGCTGACACGCGTTCAGGACGATCTGCGCATGGTGATACAGCGCGAGACCCGCTTCGGTCGGCGTCACGCCACGCGGTTTGCGTTCGAGCAACTCGACGCCCAGCAAATCTTCGAGGTTCTTGATGCTGCGAGTGAGCGCGGGCTGGCTGATCGCCACCCGCTCGGCGGCTCGTGAGAGGTTCGCACAGTCGACGACGGCCACGAAATGACGAAGCTGACGCAGTTCCACGGTGACACCAGAGACGATGGGGGCAATGACCGCTGCGATGCGGCCGATGCATGGATTGTGCCCCGGAAATGATTGGCTTGGCTACGATGGCGACGGCGACACTGCAAACGTGAGGGGGCTATGAGCGAGTGGGATTACATCATCGTCGGTGCAGGCTCCGCGGGTTGCGTACTCGCCAACCGCCTCTCCGCCGACCCAGCGCTACGAGTGCTGCTGCTCGAGTCGGGCCCAGCAGACCGCTCCCCCTACCTGCACGTGCCCGCGGCACTCATCAAGGCCGTCGGCAATCCGCGCTACGACTGGTGCCTGCTCGGCGAGCCCGACCCCTCGCGTCACGGCAAGGTCGACTTGTGGCCTGCAGGTCGCGTGCTCGGCGGCTCGAGCTCGATCAACGGCATGCTTTACGTACGCGGCGGCCGCGAGGATTTCGATCACTGGGCGGCGCTCGGCAACGTCGGCTGGGCCTACGATGACGTGCTGCCGGCGTTTCGCAGCCTCGAGAACTCCGAGGTCGGCGAGGCCGACGTGCGCGGCCACGACGGCCCGCTATCAGTGTCGCGCTTGCGAACCACACATGCCTTGGGCGATGTGTTCCTGCGCGCTGCGAGCGAGCTTGGCTTCGCCATCAATCCCGACTACAACGGTCGCACGCAGGAAGGCGTGTCACCGCCGCAGGTCACGCAACACAAGGGCTGGCGGTGCAGCAGCGCCGGTGCTTTTCTCGCGCCGGTCCGATCGCGACGAAATCTGACGGTGATGACCGGAGTCGATGTGGAGCGGCTGCTCTTCGAAGGCGACGGCACCCAATGTACCGGCGTCGAGACCCGCCGCGGGCGCTTCCTGCTCGCGCCGCGGGGCGAAGTCCTGCTCGCTGCGGGCGCCCTCGGTTCACCAAAGATATTGATGCTCTCGGGGATCGGCGACCCGCGTGCGCTGCGGGCACAGGGTATTCACATCCGCCTCGAGCGCGCCGCGGTCGGCGCCAATCTGCAGGAGCATCCGAACTCCCTCGTTTGCGCGAGCGTCAACGTGCACACCTTCAACATGGACGCCAAGCCCTGGCCCATGTTGCGCAACGCGCTCTACTGGCTTTTCACGGGGCGCGGACCCGCCTCGAGCCCGTATCCGCATGCGGTGGGTTTTCTGCGTTCTTCGCCCGACGAACCGACGCCCGATCTGCAGTTTTTGTTCGGGCCGTTTGCGTTTTCTTTCGACGAGCGCGGCATCCTGCCGTATCTCGGGCCGGCGGTTTCCATCGTCGTCAACACCTGCCGACCGCGGGCGCGCGGGTCGGTGAGCCTGCGCAATGCCGACCCCTCATCACCCGTGCGGATCACGCATTCTTTGCTCGACGACGAGGATGACCTGCGACGTCAGGTCGCAGGCTGTCGCATCGCTCGCCAACTGCTGCAGGCACCGGCGTTCGCACCGTACGTCACCGGTGAATACCTGCCGGGTCCGGGCACCGAAGACGATGCGGCGTGGCAGGAGCACATTCGTCGCACAAGTTTTCTCGGCTACCATCCGGTTGGCACCTGTCGCATGGGTGTCGACGGCGACGCCGTCGTCGATCCGCAATTGCGTGTTCGCGGGGCGAGCGGCCTGCGCGTCATCGACGCCTCGATCATGCCGACCTTGATTTCTGCCAATACCAATGCCGCGACCATGATGATCGCCGAGAAGGCGAGCGCCCTGATCCGCGCCGATCGGCGAAGAGATCGATGATCTCGCAGCGCGAGGCGCACGAACGCTGCGCTTCAGACCCTTCGCGTTTTTGGCTCGAGGCCGCGCAAGCCATCAGCTGGGACCGCATGCCGACGATCGGTTGCGAGACTCGCGATAGCCCCTCGGGACGCTGGTTTGCCGACGGCCGACTGAACGCCTGCTATAACGCCGTCGATCGTCACGTCGATGCCGGCCGTGGCGAGCAACTCGCGCTGGTACAGGTCAGCGCGATCACCGGTAGCGAATCGCGCTACACCTATCGCGAGCTTCGCGATGAGGTCGCACGTGTCGCCGGTGCACTACAAAGATTGGGCGTGGTCGCGGGCGATCGGGTGATTCTCTACATGCCGATGGTCCCCGAGGCCGTGTTCGCGATGCTCGCCTGTGCACGTCTCGGCGCGATCCACTCGGTCGTGTTCGGTGGCTTCGCCGCGCGTGAACTCGCCGTGCGCATCGACGATGCAGCGCCACGGGTCGTACTGTCCGCCTCCTGCGACCTCGAGCCCGGCCGCGTCGTCGACTATCACAGCCTGTTGGTTCGCGCGCTCGATCTCGCGGTCCACAAACCCGCACATTGCGTCGTGCTGCAGCGCGAGCAGTCACCCGCAGCGTTACGGCGAGGCCTCGATCTCGATTGGCACGATTTCATCGATGGCGCAGTCGCCGCAGCACCGGTGTCGATGCCCTCACAGGCACCGCTGTACGTGCTCTACACCTCGGGCACCACGGGCAAACCCAAAGGCGTGGTACGCGACACCGGCGGCTATCTGGTGGCGCTCGAGTGGTCGATGCAATACGTCTTCGATACCGCACCCGGCGAAACTTTCTGGGCTGCGTCCGACATCGGCTGGGTGGTCGGCCACTCGTACATCGTCTACGGGCCGCTGGTGCATGGCTGCACGACGATCTTGTTCGAGGGCAAACCGGTCGGCACGCCCGATGCCGGTACGTATTGGCGAGTCGTCGAGCGCCATCGGGTGAATACTTTGTTCACGGCACCGACTGCCCTGCGTGCCATCAAGCGCGAAGACCCGCAGGGTCTGTTGATGCGCGCGAGCCAACTCGACTCGCTGCGCGCGCTATTTTTGGCCGGCGAGCGCGCCGATCCCGATACCGTGCGCTGGGCTGCGGAGCTGTTGCGCATTCCGATCGTCGATCACTGGTGGCAGACCGAAACCGGCTGGCCGATGGTGGCGAACGGGCTCGGCTTCGAACGCCTGCCCGTGAAACCAGGCAGCCCGACCCTGCCCCTGCCCGGTTATGCGCTCGAGGTGCTCGATGCCGACAATCAGCCCCTCCCCGCCGGCAAACAAGGCTCGCTCGCCGTACGCCTGCCGCTGCCGCCCGGCTGCTTGCCCTCGCTCTGGAACGACGAACGCGGATTCTTTGATGCGTACCTGCGCGAACATCCGGGTTACTACCGTACCGGCGATGGCGGCTACCTCGACGAGGACGGCTACGTGTTCGTCATGGGACGCATCGATGACGTCATCAACGTCGCCGGGCATCGCCTCTCGACGGGCGAACTCGAACAGGCGATCGCCGGTCACGCCGCCGTCGCCGAGTGCGCGGTCATCGGCGTCGCCGATGCGCTCAAGGGCACGGTGCCGCTGGGGCTCGTGGTCCTGAAGGCAGGCATCACGCGTACTGCCGCGGAGATCGTCGCCGAGCTGATCGCGCGCGTACGCGAGGAGGTCGGCCCGGTCGCGAGTTTTCAGCGCTGCCACGTCGTCGCACGCCTGCCCAAAACCCGCTCCGGCAAGGTACTGCGCGCCACGATGCGCGCCATCGCCGACGGCAGGCCCTACGAGATTCCGGCCACCATCGAAGATCCGGCAGCGCTCGAAGAAATCCGCTCGACGCTCGACAGCCGTTGAGCGCGCGACCGGCGAAGAGCGGTCGACTCAAAGATCTCGCGCGACCCTGAATCCGAAGGTGAATCGTCGGTCGGTGGCGTTCATCTTCAGTCGGAACGCCGCGCGAGTAGCCGCAGCGACCGCAGTCCAACCCTGTCCGCGCATCACCCGCATCCCGCAATCGGCGCCGATCAGCCGCGCCCGTTGATCGGCCGTTGCGGCTTTGTGATCGTCATTCCAGCAATCGGCGACCCATTCGTTGGCATTGCCGAGCATGCCGTGCAAACCCCAGGGATTGGCGATGGTCATGGCGACGGGCGCGAGCGTCGTGAAGCCGTCGCGGCAGGGCTGCCCTTTCCAATCGGTCATCTTGTCGTACTTGATCCGGGTCTGATCCCAATGAAAATGATCTTGGGTGTCGAGATCACCCAGGTTGACGAAGCGGCAGATCGTCGCCGGATCGTCACCGAACCAAAATGCCGTGTTGGTCCCGGCACGTACCGCATATTCCCACTCCGCTTCACTCGCCAATCGATAACGTTGGCCGGTTTTGCGACTCAGCCAGTCGAGATATGCCGTCGCGTCGTGCCAATTGATGCAAGTGACCGGGTGATCGTCGCTCTCGCCGATCTTGGCATCACGCCAACTGCGCGACTCGTCCAACAACCATTCCGTGCCGACGAAGTGCCAACATCCGGGCTCCGGCGAATAGCCCGTCTCGATCGCGAAGCGCCGAAACTCCGCGCGGGTCAGTTCGTATTTGCCCAGCGCGAAGCGCGTGCGGATGTCGACGCGGTGCACCGGCTGCTCGCGCGTGGCCCAGAACTCGGGCAAGGCGAGACGGCGCGGCTCGGCGATGTCGGCGCCCATCATGAAACTACCGAGCGGCACCTCGATGAGTTCAGGGCAATCGGCGCAATCACGAAAACTTGCCGACTTCTCGGCGGCGCAGAGCGGAGTCGGGCCACCCGCGAAAAACAACGCCGCGAAAAACAACACCCCGAACAGCACGACCCGCAACATGGTGAGCAGGCGCGTCATGTCAACCCGGGTGCAAATCCGGGTAGGGTCGATCGAACGCCCGACGATCGACGCGCAGCAATTCGGGAAAGTCGCGCTGCGCCCGCGCGTGAAACTCGGCCGGCAATTCTTCGGTCGATCTCAGTTTGCAACCGCTCCAGGCTGCGAACATGTGGCCCGGCGCATCACCCATCTGCATCCATGCCGGCCACGGAAAAACGTAGGCGCCGGATACTTCGGTAGGCAACCATTTCTTTGACGAATCGTCGAACAAGTGTGCCGGAGTCGCCTCGGTACCCATCTCGAGAAAGGTGACCGGCCACGAGTCCGGGGGCACGCGGATCCCGTCCACCTTGACGAGACCCCTCTCGCGGCGCAGCACCTTGTAATCAGGACGCGGTGGCGCCGAAGGTTTGTCGAGCGTGATCACCCCCGCCGGCGAGCGCACGAGTCCGGGGTCCTGGGTGAGCGCCATCGGCGGCACCGGGACTCTCTTGCCCGTGACGGGGTTGCGAACCTCGGCGACGAATTCTCCGGAGCGCAGATCGCGGGGGAAAGACAAGTTGTGACCGTGCATGCGATAACGGTTTTCACCAATTTTTTGGTGGCGCGAAAACTCTATGCCCTCCCAGCGTACGACGGGCTTCGGCGTGGCGTTGAGCGGTACTGCGACCATGGTGAAGTGATACCAGTGCAGAATGTCATCGGCATCTTCGAGACTGCGCTGCAAGCGCATCGCTTGCCGAAAGTTGTCGACGGGATCCAGCGCGAGAAACTCCGACACGCCGCGCTCGGCGTCGGATTCGCCCGCAAGACGAGCCATCGACGGCATCGAGGTGCTGCCGGCGACCAGTCCGGCGAGCACCGAGGGCAAGAGGTCTCGACGATTCATGCGGGGAGCGCCTCCTTAATGAGCGGTGACAGCGGTTTGTCGAGTTCGCGCCAGCGCGCCTCGAGCAACTCGGGGTTTTCGCGCGCCACGCGCTCGCGAAATTCACGCGGCAGATCACGCGGACCGCCGACTGCCCGACGCCCGCTCCACGCGCCTAGCATGTGGCCGGGGCGTTCTCCCATGCGCATCCAGCCGGGGAACGGGAACACGTAGAACCCCGAGGTCTGAAACGGTAAGGCCGTGACCGAGTCGTCCATGAAATCTTTGCGCGTGACGGTACTGCAGGAGCTCTCGATGAACATCGTTGGCCATCCGTCAGGGGTCGGGCGAATGTGTTCCGATTTGACGAGCGCACCTTCGGTGCGCAGCACGTGGTAGGTGTTCAACCAATTGACCGCCTTGGCGTCGAGTGGCAGATAGCCCTGCGGCCCGTGTAGCACCCCGGGATCGTTCAACAATTTCATGGGCTCGAGCTCGAGGATGTCGCCCGTGAAAGGATTGAGCACCTGCGAAACGAATTTCCCGCTGTGCAGATCCCGCGGGTAACTGACGTTGTGCGCATGAATACGCCAGGTGAGCGCCCCGACCCGTCGAAAATAAGAGAACTCCATCCCCTCCCAGCGCACGATGGGCTGCGGCCTTGCCCCCTGCGGCAAGGCGTAGGTGATGAATTGATAGGTACTGACCGTGATGCCCTCGTCGCGCAAATCCCGCTCGAGGCGAAACAGCGCCCGGAATTTGTCTTGCGGATTCGCGAAGTGGACGAAGCCGTCGTCATCAGGCGCAGAGGCCGGCGCAGACGCTGCGAGCGACGCCGCGGCCGCCATACCGAAGACGCCCGCCGGTGCCGTGGCGAGCAATGCGCGTCGGCCTGCGTCGAGCGGTTCGTCAGCGGGCTTGAACAGTCTGCGCAGCGTTTCGAGCATCTTCGTCATCCGTCGCAAATTTCAGGAGCGCGCGATCGAAGGTCTCGGGCGCTTCCATGAAGGCCGAGTGCCCGACCGCAGGGAGAATTCGCACCGAGATATTCGGATTTTCAGAGAGTACATCGCGAATTTTCTCTGCGGGAAGACTCCCGTCTTTTTCGCCGAGGATGACCAAGGTGCGCACCGCGAGCGTCGCGAGCATGTCAGTATTATCGAGACGCTTTTGCACCATCGCGTTGCGCACGTACGCCGGCATCATGAGAGTCGAAAACACCCCGCGGTCGAAGGCGTCGTTCGACACGGGCTTCACCGTCATGAGTTGCATGAAATGCCGCGCATTCTCGATGGCCGCATCGAGGTCGCCATCGTAGTGGTTGGGCGGCCCGTCCGCGCGGCGGATCAGCCCGCCGTGACTGCCGGTCAACACCAAACCCTCGACCGCGCCGGCGCCGTATTCGCGCACGTAGTCCATAGCCACGTAGCCCCCGAACGACCAGCCGACGATGATCGGTCGATCCAATTTCAAGGTATCGACGACCTGGCGAAGATCTTGCGCCCAGACTTTGTGACCCGCATACGCCTCGCGCGCCCAGGGTTTGCCGCTGCCTCCATGGCCGCGCAAGTCGATCGCAATCAAGCGGAAACGTTTATTGAGTTCGGGATCGTGCAGCTGCAATGCGAAGCTCAGGTAACTCTGCGAGAAGCCGTGCAGCAGGACCACGGCAGGCCCCGTCGCGTTACCCGTTTCGACGACGTTGAGGGGAGTGCCGTCGCCGCCCGCAATCTCGTGAAAGCGCAGTGCCTGGCCATCCGCCGCGTGTGCGCTCGACTCGAGCCCCAGCGCCAGCAACAGGCACCCCGCCAGCCACACTTTATGCAATAGGTTGGTCACGCCTGCATCATCGGTCGGTCGTCAACATGGCCGCTCAGCGATCGAACACGGCTTCTTTGCCATCGAGCGCCGCGATCGGATCGGCTGCGATTTTCGGCGCCCTTCGCGCCAGCTGCTCGCGCCACATCGACGGCAGGTCTTCGTAGCGCCGAACCTTTCGTCCGGTCATGCGCGATGTCAGGTTGCCCGGCCTGTCGCCCATGTTCATCCATCTTTGCCAACCAGTGACCTCGGCAAAGAAAACCGTGGCCTCGCCCACCGTGACCTTCGGGTCGGACAAGTTAGCGACACTGCCGTGGTACACCGCGAGGTCGTTGACCTCGAAGGGCACGCCGCGATCTTTCGGATATACGCGCGCGACCGCCTCGTCACGCTGGAAGTAGTCGTCGCCGACGATCAGGGGCGGATGCAGCTTGACCTCACTCTCGATCCGGGCACCGCCGATTTCGGTCGGCAGCACCCGCGAGTTGTCGGCCCGATAGCGGATCGTATTGGGACCCATCGGGTTGAAGCGCGCCGGCAGCCGCTCCCCGGTGTACGGATTTTGCCACTCTTCGATGGGCTCGCCGCTCGTGACGTCCGTGATCAGGTTGATCTCGAGCGCCGTCAACTCGAAACCGCCATCTTCGAGATGACGAATTCTTTGAAAGGTACCGACGTTCGCTTGGTAGAGCGGCGTGAGTCGGGTGCCGACCTGCCCGTATTTGGGTCCCTGCAACCACCAGAACACCACACCGTCGTCGCTACGATAGTGCAGCTTGCGATAGAGCAGGTTCGGATCCAGGTTCGCCGCGGGACGCGACGGGGAAGCAAACGCCTCCCCGCCCGTCATCACGGCCGCCATGGCCCCGACCGCTCCGCCGAGAAGATCTCTGCGGTCGATCGTCATGGCTCCCCCGTCAGAAGCGATAGCTCGCAGTCACCCCGAATTGACGCTTGTTCGCCAGCACCGCCTCAGAGGCCGCGAGCTGGAAGAAGAACGGATCGGCCGCGCTGTCGCTGTTGTAACGCGAGGCTTCGAGTGTGTCGTCGTCGAACAAATTGTTGACGAACACCGAGACGTCCCAAGCCTCCGTTCTCATGCCCACCCGTGCGTTGGCGCGAATCTGAACCGGCACGTAGGCGAAGTTGACGATGCTGTCGTAGCGCTTGCCGATGTAGGTCATGTCGCCACGCGCATACCAGCTGCGCTCACCCGTCAGCTTGTCCTCGTGCTGCAGGAACAGCGCGCCGCTGAAGTCGGGAACGAGCGGGAACTTGAAGCCCTTGGCGTCGGTTTTGCCGAAGAATCGCAGCGGCAACGCCTCGTTCAAGGCCTTGGTGATCTCGGTGTCGGCATACGCAATGCTGCCACCGAAGGTCAGCTTGTCGGTCAGGCTGACGGCGCCGTCGATCTCGAGACCGCGCGTGTTGCTGTCACCCGCAGCGAAAGGCACCGCGTTGAAGTTCTCGCCGGAGGGCGCCGGCAAGTTGGTGATCACGCCGTCGCCGTTGAGGTCGACCTGCACCGAACGAACGCCCTGACGACCCACCCACTCGAGGTAGTACACCGACGCGTTCATGTACCAGCTGCCATCTTCGGCGCGATGCTTGATGCCGAATTCATAGTTCTCGACTTCCGCTTCGGGCGCCGTCGAGCTCACGCCGTTTTTGAGTGCGACCGCTTGCTGCTGCGGCGTCAACTGGAAGAACGTCGCGTACCCTTGAGTCGGCTGATTGCCCTTAGCATAGTTGGCGTAGAGGTTCGTGGTGTCGTTCAGCGTGTAACGCACGAGAAAACGCGGCAGCGTCGCCGTCGTTTCGATGTCGAACTGCGTCGGCAGGCCGATACCGCTCGTGATGATGTCCTTCTGCCGACGCGCCTCGATGCTGAGGTTGAGCGCCTCGGTCACATCGAAACCCACGCTCGCGAAGATCGAGTCGGTCTTCGATCCGCTTCGCGCCGGCACCAGCGAGGCGGCAGCGGGACCACCCGCCGTGGCACCGAACAAGGTACCGTTGATGAAGGCACCGATGGTGCTGAAGGTCGCTTCCAGCCGGGCGACGCCGATCATCCAGTCGAGACGTCCCTCGCTAGGCGACGTGACTCGCATTTCGTAGGAATCTTGCGTCTGCACCGTGTCGCCGAAAGCCTGGTAGCGATCTTCCGGGGCGCGCTCGAAGTCGAACAGCGAGATGACCTCGTGATCCTGCGTGCTGCCGATGGCGGTCAGCGTGTAGCCATCGAGGAACTTCCATTCCAAGGTGCCCGAGGTCAAGGTGTGATCGAGCTCGAGATGGTGATCGTCGAACTTCGTCTTGCCGATCGATGCCGCCGGCAAAGTATTGTTGATCGAGATCGCCCCGCTCGGCGCCTTCAACGGACCGCAGTAGGCCTTGCGAGCCTGCTCGACGGTGAAACCTGCAGGTAGTCCCGCCAAGGCGCGGGGGGTGAAGCCCGGGAACGGACCACAGTTGTGACTGGTGTATCGCGCGATCAGCGGCGTGGCGGCGATACCGTCCTCGTCGTGACGATCGCTGTGACGAATGCGGATCGACAAATCTTCGCTGGGCGTGAAGTTCAGGGTACCGGCCACGTAGCGCGACTCGGTTTCACCGAGACGGCCACCGAGGGCGTTTTTATAGAAGCCGCCAAATTCGCTGCCGTCGACGACCAAGCGTCCCGACAACACGCCATCGACCAGCGGCACGTCGATCGAACCGCCGAGGCGATGATCACCGTACGTACCTGCCGTGGCGGTGACCTTCGCCTTGAACTCATCGCCCGGCGTGGTCGTGATCATGCTGACCGCGCCACCGAAGGTCGCGCGACCAAACAGCGCCGACTGCGGACCTTTGACGATTTCCACTCGCGCGAGATCTTCCGCGCCAAAGGTGGCGGGCGAGCCGACGAGCGGCACACCGTCGACGAAGACCGTGACCAAGTCGCGTCGGTTGTCACCCACGGCCGAAATCTGCGTCATGCCGCGCACCGAGAACGACGATGACGAACGGGTCGTACCCGCGTTGAAGGTCAAACCGGGTGAAAACTTTGACAGATCGGCGACGCTCTGGATGCCGCGCTCCTCGATTTGCGTATCGCTGAACGCGAGGATGGTGAGCGGCGCATCTTGCAGCGACTCATTGCGCTTGCGGGCCGTGACGACGATCTCCTCGAGTGCCGAGGCGCCAGCCCCGGTCTGCGCCGATGATGCCGTTGCCCAAGTCGCAAGCACCGCACCCACCGCCAACGCCACTTTTTTACCGATCTGCATTTGAATCCCCCCAAAGTTTCGGAATAAAAAAATCGCGAGCCCGATTTTCACATCCATGCGCCTGATGCATCGTTGATGACGCGCGCCGCATACCGGCGCTCGACCAAGCTCGCCACCGAAAATAAACGAAAATCACAGAGCGGAAACCGCCTTTTCGCGAACCGACGAGCTTTTTCGCCACACCGAATTTACGCATGGCGGATTTACGCCAAAACCAACTGGCGAAGCGTGAATCGGTCACGATTGACGCCCTCGCGCCTGGACCCTATCGTTGTTCCGTATGGACATCGTGTCCGAAGCCCCGCCAACCGTCACTGCCCGCAGCCCGCAGGCGCCCCCCGTCGGGGGTGGTCCTTGGTTGGTGTTTTATTGGGTCGCGCCATTGATCACTGCTTTACCCATGGGGTGGTACGGCGCGGGCATCGCCGCCGGCTTCCCGTTCGCAGCCTCGATGCTGCTGTGGATTTCGATCTGCACCATTTCATGGTGGTTGTCCGATTCTTTGGCGCGATCCATGGCGCGCTTCGCGCCGGGCGTCATTCCACCGCTCGTTTGCCTGACGGCGGGTTATCTCGTCAATTTACTGCTCTCGAGCATGTACAACCCGGCGGTTCTGTGGTGGATGGTCGAGGTCGGCATCGTCAAGCGCAGCAGCAACATCGACTTCTACTTCGCCGTCGAACGCAACTTGCTGAGCGGCGATTATCTTCGGCTGTTGCTGGTCGGTGGCACGCCAGGTTTATTCGTCTGGCTCGCCGGCAACTATCTCTTCGAGGTCGTGACCGGCATCCCGCGCATCCGCTCCGCAAGCCCCGCCGTGGTCTCGCCGGTCCTCGCAGCGCCGGCTACGCCAGCCGTGACAGCCGGGCCAGCCGTGCCGGCGCCGACCCGCGCCGCGCCGCGGTTTTTCCAGCGTCTCACTCGAATCACGCCGCTCGAACCCGACGATCTGCTCGCGGTAGCGGCCGAAGATCACTACATCCAAGTGCACACCTCACGGGGCAAGGAACTCATCTACTACCGCTTCGGCGACGCGCTCGATGAGTTGGCCGCACTCGATGGCCTGAGAATCCACCGCTCGGCGTGGATCAACCGCAAGGCCATCGAGCGCATTCAGGGCGAAGGCAGAAACATGCACGTCGTGCTGAACAACGGCGAGAGCTTTCGCGTCAGCCTCTCCAACCGTGGAGCCGTGCTCAACGCCCGCAACGCCTCGCGGAGTTGATCGATCAGCTGGCGGGTTTCCGCTCGCGCATGAATCGAATCATGCTCGGTTCGCTTTTCCTGACTTCGGTCGGCGGCACTAAAAAGTCCGGCAGACGCTCGCGCACCAGTTCGTAAATTTCCGCGGGTACACTACGCGCCGAGAGTGCGCTGCCCGTGATCGCCGAGTAGAGACAATGACCGGGGCGATCGCCCATCAGCATCCACGGCTGCCACGGACGCACGTGTACCCAATGCCCGTCGTACTCGACGCTGTCGCGCTTCGGGTCGGAGAGTTCGGACCAGCGCGCGTTGTAGCTCATGCAGTCGGACACCTGAATCCGCGCCCCGCTGCTCTCGCGTCGCCAGAGCTGCGGATCGAGCGGGTTGACCGCCCAAAAATGCGTGCGCTGCTCGAGCATCAGTCGATCTCCGGCGCGGCGCCACGGCAATACGAAGGGCCGTGACGCGGGCACGCTACCGTCGGCGCGATCGTAGAAACGCTCCTCTTTCACCTGCGGAAGAATCCAGCGATTCACTGCGGGATTCGCGATGTGGAAGGGCTCGACCGCCTCGTTCAGATAAGGATTGACCCAGCGTTCAAGCACTTTGCCGGTCGCCAAATCGGTGAAAAAACCACACTCTTTTTGCAGAAGTTGGTAGCCGCCCTGCTCGGGCACCGCGCGCAGCCGCTGCGTACTCATGCCGATCACGCCGACCAACTCGCGAACGGCTTCACCGGGTACCGCGGCCATCAGGACACCCGAGTACCACCCATGTTTGTAGCCATCGGGCGCGAGCGTTGCCGTCAGCTTCGCCATGGCGATCACGTTGCCTTCGGGGCTACCGAGATCGAGGCCATCGCGCGCCTTCGCATCGCTCGAACCGTATTCTTTGACCTGCCCCGCTGCCGCCAATACCGGAGCAGCCAGCAGTGACGACCAACCAAAACCCGACAGCAACTTTCTTCGATTCACGATGCCCCTCACGCCAGCAGCCCCGGATGATCAACCTTGATTCGCTCGAGCAACCACGGCGCAGCAGCCGCGAAGTCGTCGGCTCGGCACTTCACACCGACGAGGCGCATGTCCTGCACCCCGCCGTGATCGCTCATGCCCAACCAATCGACGAACGAATTGAGGGTGGTGTAATTGAATTGACAATCGATCCACTCGTGAGGCGGTCGCTTGAAATTTTCGGCTCGAGTGGTGAACGTGGCCAACGATGCCGCAAAGCGCGTCGGGCGAGCTGCCGCCTCGGCGGAGGCGGCGCGTCCGGGCAGCTTCACGTAAAGATCTTCGGTCAATGCCACGGTGCCTGCGACCTCTGCGAGACGAGTGATTTCGCCGCGGAACTCCACGCCCGCCGGCGCCTCGCGCGCCGCCCGAATGCCCCCGCGCGTAAGCAGCAGTCGCTGCGGTGATCGGTAGTGCTTGGGTTTGACGGGCTGCCCGGTGAATGGATTGAACAGCGACTCGGCGGGACGACCATCTTCGAAGGCGCAGTAGTACCCCGCCTCGTCGAGTTCCCATAGCCAGCTGCCGTCGGCGTTCGCCGTGGCCCGCGAGCGGCTCAGTCCCTCGATACGAGCGATCGGTCGCGCAACCTCGCCCTCGGGTTTCACGACGAAGACGCCCGAGTACACCCAAAGCACCGGCGAGCCGTCGCTGGCGGTACGCATCCGCAGGTACTCGTCGAACGTCGTCTCATCGAGCAGCGAAGGCAGCGAGGGTTGCGAGGGCTGCGACGGTGCGCTCGCAGTCGAGCGCGCGAGTGTGGCGCCCGGTGCCAACGCCAACAAGCCGAGTCCCGCGAGCCACTCGCGCCGCGAGACCGCTCGAGGAGAGGAATCATGCCGATGATGCGTTGCCATCTTGACGCGCCCCCTTTGTCATCACTGCGATTTATAGCATGCGCCGTACGGGTATCTTCCCAACGCTTCGATTCCGATGCACTCTGTGGTCCCACGTTTTTCTCGAGCCCGACGATGCGAGCCTTGGCCGGCACGATTACCTACTTCGGTCCCAGCGGTGAATCCGGGCGCGAGTGGTTCGAGATGATTCCGCACCGCGCGGGACGCAGCTTGCGAGCCCTCTGCCGAATGGACGACGTCGACGTCTGGCGCGACGTGACGATCTTGCTCGATGCCCACTCGCGGCCCCTCGATGCACATGTGCGGGTCGTGCAAGGCGAGGAAGTACGCGGCTCGATGACGTACACCACGACGACGCGCGGGCTCGAGTATCGCGGCATGACCGCCGAGCACGGCCCCGTCGATGAGTGGATCGCCTTGCCGCAACCGCTCGACTATCTCGGTTTGCACCCGCTCGTGGGCGATGCGCTGATCACCTGTCAACGGGGAACCGATGCGCCCGGCAGCTTTCGCACCATCCACGGCTACACCAACTCGAAATCGGCGAATGGTGAGTCGGGACTCTTGGCCTACCCGTCGGCGATCGAAGTCGCTTACCTCGGTAACGAGACCCTGCGCGTCGAAGCCGGCGAGTTCGTCGCGCGTCACTACCAGTTGCGCTGGCAGCCGCAGTGGCCGGTCGCCAATCTTTGGGTCGATGGCGACGACGCCTTGTTCCTGCGCCTGACCTGGGATCTGAACCGATCGCGATACGAACTCACCCATCTTCGTAACCTGGTGTGACCTCATGACGAAATTCCTGGGCCCCTTATTTATTTCTTTGATGGTCTACGCAAGCCCCGCCAGCGCCCAATCTTTGCCGATCAACATGCCGAGCAAACCGTTCGGCGAAATGCCACACCCGGCGGCCCCGGACTACGCCGACCCTCGCGCCTGGGCAGCCCTGCCCGATCGGCGCGATGCCG
>Ga0129333_10003126_pt1 | contig 15477 bp, 9 predicted proteins | sample CPB6_08_DNA_FD_94474 | JGI IMG/M metagenome (GOLD analysis project Ga0129333, IMG submission 94474) | Freshwater to marine salinity gradient microbial communities from Chesapeake Bay, USA - CPBay_Sum_0.6_0.8_DNA | ecosystem: Environmental > Aquatic > Marine > Coastal | place: USA: Chesapeake Bay...
AGCATCAATCTTTGCTGAATTTGAAATAAAAGAAGCTAAATATTCAACTTTCGATGGTAGGTCTGCTGATGTATATATTATTGTTGGTAAAAATGTAGTCTTAAATATTGATAAGAACGAAATTGATGGTACTCAGTTAAAAGATACTTTAACGCTTCAAAAGATTTTAAATAGGTGTGATAGCTTATATCAATATTATAAGGATAATCTTGGGTATGAGCCACCTGGTGGAAATATTTTATTTAACAATAAGGCAAACATTTATTTTGGAGCACCAAGTTGTGGAAGTGGATGTGGCCTAGTAGGTGCAAAGGGTATTGAGGTGAGTGGGTTTAAAAATATATTTTTTAATATTAAATATAAAATCAATGTAAATCGTGATGTAATCATTGGGTATGAATTCGGACGAAATTTTTTTGACTTTTCAAATAAAATACTATTCCCCTATGATTTATCAAAAAACGAAAAAAATGGTGGATTCGCAGAATCTTTTGCAAATGTTTTCTATACTTATGCTTTTGACAAGATTTTAACTTCGAATGAGGAGAGGGTTTTTAATGAAACTTTACTTAATCCACAATGGGCGTACTCTAGGTTTATAGGTTACATCAGTGACACAGTTGCAACCCCCTTTAATACGATTGCAAAGCAAGATTTAATAGGTATAAGGGACCCCAATAGAGGATTTGATGGCTGGAATTGTGAAACCCCATCTTGGGACTCATACGCATTACTTGAAGGTATAATTAAAACGATTGGTAGAGATAAATTATTCCCGAAATTTTTCAATGAGATTAAAAAAATGCCAGATGTATTGACAAAAGAAGATGCGATGAGTAATATTGCTTTAGCGGCTTCATATGCTGCTAATCAGAATTTAAATGCCTTTTTCAAAAATGTAATAAAATTTAAATTAAATAAGAATGTTGAAGACAAAATTAATTCTCTCCCATTAGTTCAAAGTAAACTAATTAAGTATGAACCAAAACTTTGGTTTATAACTCCATTCCATACAATTAGATTAAATCTTCGAAGCACTAATTATATCGCTGATAATTTAAACTATAAAATATATGCTGGGGACTCTCTTATTTCTAATTCTAAAAATGGTAACAACGAGATTAAATATCAAATTCTAAATGGAAAAAATGATATAAATCTACTATGTTTATTAACTAATGATGAAAATAAAATAATTGACTCTTTCTCAACTCAAATTGCAAAGCGTCATAATGTTAATCTATTAGAAGATGCAAATGGATGGTATGCGTATTATTTATCTAACATATCTACGAAATCATATATTAAAGATAATAAAGAATATGCATTAGAGAATTTGAGTGATAACTTAGAAGATCAAGGTCTATTATTCTATAACCTGATTGTTCCTAAAGGCCGGAAATTAAATATTAATGGAGAAATCAGAAATATTAGCAAATATACACCTGGAGTTGTTTCAAATTACTCTGGAAGTGGTTACTCTAGTCCAGTAATGGGTGGAGGTGATGCTCCAAGAATAGGATATGATATTGGTCAAAATGATTCATCAAGTTTTTACAAAATCAACAGTAGAAGTGGAATTACGGATTTGTATATGTGTGAGAATAGAGACCTGTTTATGCTTAGAATAAACCTTAATAATCTTGGACGGGGAGTAAAATCTTATTTTAAAAATTTTATCCTCAGAGATGAAACTGATTTAGATATGGATGGGCTAGTTGATTTTGAAGACCCCTGCCCAATATCTCCTTCTACAAAACCAACCTTTAACACATCAAAATACTCTTTTTGTTCCGGGGACAGTCTTAAACTCGCTGTTACGAATGTGAACAAAGGTGATACTCTCAAATGGTATTTTGGTACAAAATCAGACCTAACGAATGTTGCAAATAAAACATTTACCGATAGTACTAAACTTTATGTAACAAGAACCGATAGTGTTGGTTGTATAATTTCATCAGATACAATTCAAATAACTAAAAACACCATACCGGTTGCACCAGGTATATCAAGAGATTCAGATAATAATCTTGTTGCTAATATAAATGGTATCACCTGGTATAAAGATGGAGTAAAAATTTCTGATACAACCCAAAAATTAAAACCAACAAGCAGTGGTAACTATACAGCCACTACAACACAAAACGGATGTACCAGTGCTGCAAGTGCTAATTACTATTACTTAACCACAGCAGCATCCAATCTCTCCAATGATGAATACTTCCGAATCTCACCAAATCCTACAAATGGAGAAATATTTCTGAATTATAATATCAGAAGTACAAAAGATGTGTTTATCAATGTGATTGACATGAGTGGAAGAACGATAATCAGTAATAGAAAAGTTAACAATGGAAGTAAACTCAATCTTGGGTCATCCATGAAAGGGAATTATATCATCCAGGTGAAGGATAAATCAGGAAGGTTATTGGCAACTGAAAAACTCATTAAAAACTAAATCAACTCTTTACTTTCTCCCTCTCCTCACTTATCTTATAACATGGATAAGTTAAAGATGAAGATTTCAGGAACCACCAAAAACTGTGCACCTTTCTGTGCACTTTATGCGCACTGTTTTTTGATAAATTCATGACAGTCTTTCCCAATTTCATAACTGGTTAATAGTATCAAGTATTGTTATTGCTAGGCCTAAATAGGGTATTCCTTCATATTACTATTTTGAAGTTTTATTAAATAATTATAATTGCAACATATTTACTTCAAATTAATTTCAAATGAAGATGAAGGCCATCCACCTTTGTTGAATAATGTAGCATCAAAATAATTTTTCCAACCATATCTTACTGATACAGGATTTGTAATATCATATTGAGAAAGTCGAATTCTGTTTTTAAATATTTCAGCTTGTGCAGGTTTATAGGTCCCATTTACTCCTGCCACTTCAAATCCGGAAAGTACATTTTTTGCTGCCAGCTTTCCTCCTATTTTTGAAAAATATAAATCAATAAAACTCTGCTTGATTTTAGCTTCAATGATGTTGGGGCCAGAGGCAACTATTTTCTTATACCCATATGTGTATTTTAGGGCCAGTTTGCTCAACCTACTCCCCACTTCATTCTTGTTAGCAGGATGAATATCTTTTTCTTCACCTATATCAAGTGTAACGACCATGCCCGTGTTCGCAACCTTTAATGTATTACGCTGTGCTTCCCTGAGACTTTGAGATGACTGTTCGTCTGAATATTGATATGGGGCAATCTGCACATAGTAAAATGGTAAATCCTTTTGCCATTTCTCTCTCCAATTTTGAATTAGCCCTGGAAATAATTCTACATAGTCTTTGTGATTCTGCACGTTAGATTCCCCCTGGTACCAAATGATACCTTTGATTTGAAAGGGAATAATTGGTTGTATCATTTTTTCATATAATATCCCTGCAGCATTTGGATCGTCAATCGAATTTGATGTTCTGAGATTTGTTGAAAGTTCTTGATAATTTGATAATAAGTCTTGATGATTATAAGAATGTAACTGAAGTGTGGGATGAAGATAAAAAGCATGATGCTTAAACTTCCAAGTACCTGATGATAAATTAATGTATTTATCTTTAGTTTGCAATTTAACATTGCCCATAAATCCACCAGGACCTTTAAAATCTACTACTCTGACAGCAAGAACATTTCCATTTGTTTTGAGAATTGCTCTTGGAACTAAATATCTTCTTTTCCCACAACATTGGAGAGTTTCTCCAATTTTATACCCATTTACATAAGTCCAATCTAAATCATCGATTCCATCATATTCGATATAAATATCATTTTGAATATCATCAAGTTCAAAATATCTTCGAAACCAAATTACTCCTCCTTGAGCAATTTCATTCATTGAATAAATATCTTCAAAAGCTATACTGTAAGATGACCAGTCCCTCTCTTTTTCAATTGGTTTAAAAATAGCCCAATGATTATCGTCAAAATCTGTTTTTATGAATTCACTATCATTAAGCTGTATTTTATTCCAAAGTGCAGAGTCATTTAGTGGAGCAGGTATATTGTATGCAGACTCCTTTAAATATGTCTCATTATTAATTCTTGTAGTATTTTCTTCAATTGCATTTAAATCGCTCAGTTTTTTATAGCTCCCAACTCTAATAATTTGATTGACTTCCTTTTGCGTTGATGAAAAATGTTGTAATGTATCTGCTGACATCCAAGCCTCTATTCGTGTTCCACCCCAACTGCTATTAATGATCCCGATTGGCATTTTTAAACTGGCATTGAGGTTTGATGCAAAAAAATAACCTACAGCACTGAAATGTTTTAGGTTTTCGGGATTTGCAATTACCCAACTACTTTTAGACAATAAACTTCCAGACAAATCATTTGGAACATTAAACATCCTTATAGAGGGATTATTACTATTTTTTATTGTCTGTTCTTTATCATTGATTCGCTCTGAAAAAGTCCATTGCATGTTTGATTGGCCTGAAGCAAACCATACTTCTCCAATAAGTACATCTTTAAATATTTTAGTCTCATTTTCGGAACTTACTCGAATTTCATATGGACCGCCGTAAACAGGTGTTTCCATATGAGCAATCCATTTGTTATCATTAACCATTGCAGATATAGATGCGCCCCATCCAGTTTCTATTTTTATAACTTTACAATCGCAAGAACCCCAAATAGGACTTTTTGATTGTTGTTGAATAACCATATGATCACTGTACACAGGACTGACAGTTAGCTGCGTGAAGCCTGAGAAAGAAATTAAAAGCAGGAATATACCAGTAAAAAAAGGAAATGATATGTGTATTAACCTATACATGGGAAAATATATAATTAGGAGAGGAATAAATTAAGCATTTATTCCTCTCATGTTAAATGAATCTACTTGATTAGCTTAGTATCCAGGATTTTGAATCAAATTGGGTTGCTTTTGCAATACCGTTGTTTTAATTGGCCTAAAATACATCTTAGGATCCCACTTACGAATTGGATAATATTTTACATCAACAACACTGTATTGATAATTATAAATGTTTTCGTCATACCCAGTATAAAATTTAAATGGTGTAATATTAGGATCCTTCAGTTTACCTAAAATTGTAACTCCAGTAGTTGTAATCTTAGGACCAATTATCCATCTTCTGACGTCGTAATATCTATGCCCTTCAAAACTCAATTCTAACCTTCTTTCATTTCGATATTTGTTAATTAAACCAGCCCCAGATTCTGTAATTGCTGGCATTCCGGCTCTGTATCGAATTTTATTTAGATATTGCTTTGCTTCAGCTTCCTCTCCCAAAGCTATACATGCTTCGGCATAATTTAATAACATTTCAGTATGCCTAATTATGGGTTGAGGTAAAGAGGTCCACCAAGTTGCAAAACTTCCTAAGTTTGGATTCGGTGTATGACTTAAATGTTTTTTATGGCCATACCCTGCTTGAACTTTAATCCCACAACAAATAATATTATTATCTAACCCATCTGTTACCCCTGCAGGTTTATTTTCAAACGCTGGAACTTCGTATCGACCAAACTGCATTCTTCCCTCTGCAGATCTGTCAACAGATCTTAAATAGGGGTTATCCACTTTTTGGAAATCATAATATCGAGGCCCCAACCATCTACCACCTTCAATGGCAATAGTCGCTTCCATACGAGGATCACGATTTTTAAATGGGGAGGATTTGTGAATAGGATTGTTCCAATCAAATTTCTCTGCCTGATCTATTATACCATCTCCATTATTATCTTTTGCATACTCAAAATCATCCGCAAACTCAGCTATAGGAGCATTTGCAGATAAGCCATTTGCATAACCATAACCTCCGGGGCCATAGAACCAATTACTTGTAATAGCATCCCAACCTAATGGGTCCGTATCATAACTTTTTACTAAAATTCTCTCAAACAATGCATCTTGTTGTGATCCTGCTTTGTAAAGGTTGTTATATGTATCATATGCGGAAGAAGCAGAAAGTGGGGAACTATTCCCAAGGGCGTAACCTGTGGAAATATTCATTGCTTCCTGAGATGCCTTTTTGGCTCTCTGCCATCTTTTTTGCTGTGTATTAGCAACTTCTGGCAAATTATTCCCAGCATACATTATTAGTTCCTTATTCTTAAAAGATGAAAGGATTGGAATATTATTTTTGGTTGGTTCATATAGATCACTTGCCGCATAGGTTAAGATTCTTGATTTTAAACCGAGAACAGCCGTCGCACCGGCTCTTCCTCTTTGCATTGGCTTTCCACTTAGCAATTGAAAACTTTTATCAAGGTCAGCAATCATAAATTCAACTGTTTCAGCAAATGTCTTTCGTGAATAACTAGACAGATCATCTTTTGCATTCAAGCTTTTATCAACCAATGGGATACCACCGTAATGAATCCAAGTGTAATAATGGTACAATGCTCTTAAAAAATATCCTTCACCAAGTAATTGATTTTTTAATTTGATATCAAAATCAGAATTAGACAACTGTTCAATTACAATGTTGGATTGTCTTATCCACTGATAATTCCATTCCCACTGGTGCAATTTTTTTCTATCATCCAAAGCATCAGTATAATCTGCAGACCACTTGCCTTCCCAGTAATTTTGTGCCCAATTCCAAACAAAAGCATTTAATATAGTCTCATCTGTTAAGCAAGAGTTATTCGCCACATTAAAGTTCTCATAACCATCAACCCACCAGAGCCCCCGATATACTCCTAAAACTGCTTTTTCGGCAAGGGCGGGATCCTTAAAAATTACTGCTGTTGTTAGATCTGTTTTCGAATTAATATTCAGATAATCTTTATTACAAGAATATAGTGCAACAAAGAGAACGATATATATAAATTTTTTCATAAATATTAATTTTTAAAATTTAACATTAACACCAAAAGTCAATGATTTATTTGCGTAGGTCAAGTTGGTATTGGAAAGTATTGTTTGAGCAGGATTCAGTGGAATAAATATTCCTGAACCACCATCAACGTCTCCAACAAAAGCTTCGGGATGCGACCACAGTTTGGGATCAAACTTCCAATAGAATAAATCATTTGCATTTAAATATATTCTGATGCTTTCAATAATGCCTGCTGGGAATATCCTATTAAGAGATTTAGAATCTATATTATACCCCAACTCTAAATACTGCAGTTTAATATGATCGGTTTTTGCAATCATATTTCCAACATATGGATTACCTCCATTTCTGTTGTTTGCTCTACCAAATGGAGATATATCTCCTTCTTTTGTCCAACGGTTGTCAAAAACATATTTTGAAATGTATCCATTATTATACCCATATGGCTGATCAAGATAACCACCGAATGTGCCATAAAATCGTAGTGTGGCATCTAGATTTTTGTAACCAAGTTGAAAACCTAAGGAAGTAGTCATTTTAGGAATAACACTTCCTGAAGTAAATCTGTAGTCATATGAATTGATTTTACCATCTCCATTTACATCTTCAATAATCAAATCTCCAGGCTTAAGAGTTCCATTACCCACGGCAGTATAATTCACTTTATTATCTGTAACCTCTTTCTGATTTTGAAATACTCCAAGTATGTTCCAATATTTCCATGCACCTATTCTTCTTCCCTCTCGTGAAATTGCCGGATCTAACCCTGCAGGCTCATCTGCAAAAATGAGTGTATTATTATTGGTTGATAAAAACCCGGTTGTATTGATATTCAATTGTCCAATTTTTGCCTTGTATCCTAATGTAAACTCCCATCCCTTATTAAGCGTTTTACCAATGTTTTCAAAAGGAGGTACAATACCAGTTATATCGGCAATTGAACCATATGGCTTAGTCAAAATATTATTTCTTTTACTGTTGAAATAATCAATTTCAAAATTGATTCGATTTCTAAGAATTGAACCTTCAATACCAAAGTCAATATTTTTAGCTACTTCCCAGGTTATAAAGGGATTTGCAACGGTAAACTCGTTCAGTGTTTGTACGGTGGCATTGTTGACAAACCAAACACCTGATCTATACGATGACAGAAATTGATTGGGTGGTATGTTGTCATTACCTAATTCTCCATAACTACCCCTCAATTTTAGAAAGCTGAATGGTGATTTATCCATGAATTTTTCATCTGATATTACCCATCCTGCAGATACACCGGGAAAGAAACCAAACCTATTCGATTCAGGGAAAAGATACGACCCGTCATATCTGTACAAAAATTGTAGAAAATATTTCTTTTTATAATTATAATTGAAATTCCCAAAATAGTTCAATCGCGCTGATGCGAATTCGCCTCCACTATTACGCTCTGTACCAAGGCTACCCTGAGATAGTACATCAGTTAGATCAGAAATTAGATTCGCTCTATGCGTCCAAAAATTTTGTGAATTAGCTTCTTCTCTTGATATGCCCGACAATAGTCCAATTGAATGATCATTGAATTTTTTCTCGTAATTAAGCACACTTTGATAAAGAGCATTAACAGTTGTTTTAAAATATTGAGTTAGAGCTATATTCGTACCGAGTGTGCCTTTAACCAAGCCATTTTCATTAGTAGCTCCAGATGCCAAATAATATACATCTATAGGTTTTGTCAACTTCTTCATATATGAAGAATAATTATCATACGCAACACTTGTTTTTATTGAGAGGCCATTTATTCCAGGAATTTTAAGATTTGCCTCTACATTAGATTGTATAAATAAATCAGATGTATTTACTTGACCACCTTTACCCTGAATTTGTTCTATCAATGCTCCTCCAGAAGTTTTTAGACCATTTGGCCAATAGGCTTGAGAAAGAGGGCCACTCAAATATAAATTCATAAACATTCTACCCATCATGCTCGGCGTATTCTCAGGAACTGACAAAAACTGAGGATCCCCGCCAGGCCATAATCTGTTAGATTCTTTTCTGGCAAGCAATGAAATAGACAAATCGATATACTTACTTATCCTTTGATCAATATTTAGCCTTAAATTTTGTTGTCGAAATTTTGAAATATCCGATTTGATAGTTGGCAATTGATTACTGATTCCAAAAGATGCAAAGTATTTTGTGGACTCTGAGCCTCCTTGAATTGAAATGTTATGTTTCTCTCTTGGAGCCCAATAATTCTTGTCAAATAAAATATCTACTGGAGTTAGCCCATTTGGGAATACGTAACCATCTGCAGTACCATTTTTATAAGCCTGAATTCCCTCTGCTGTATATGGTTTGTATGTTGTCCCTCCCAAATAATCTGCTGCTTCTTTTTGCCATGTAACAAAATCAAGTTTATCTAAAGTTGGTGGAAGAAAGATTGGTTTATCATAACTGAAAACATTTGCATAAGAAATATTTGGTTTCCCTAATTTTCCTTTTTTTGTTGTTACAACCAGTACCCCATTAGCGGACCTTGCTCCATAAATTGAAGCAGTAGCATCTTTGATAACACTTATGGATTCTATTTCATCAGGTGTCAACCTAGAAAGTCCTCCAACTCGATCTGGCACACCATCAATTACAACAAGAGCCTCACTATTGTTAAATGTACCTGTTCCTCTTATATATATAGGATTGTTGTCAAACCCTGGTTGAGGAGACCCTTGTCTTACTACAAGACCTGGAGCAGCTCCTTGAAGGCTTTTTGTAAGATTATTCGATGATGATAAGGCTATATCTTTTGCATCAATTTTTGAAATTGCTCCGGTCAAATCTCTTTTTTTAACTGAATTATATCCAGTTACTACAACTTCATTGAGTAAATTATTAGCAAGTTTTAATTTAATCTGAACAGAAATGTTGTTCGCTACTTTATATTCTTGTTCATCATAGCCAATAAAATTGAATACAAGTATAGAATTAGGATTTGGGACATCTAATGTAAAATTTCCAGATGCATTCGTAGTAGTTCCTAAACTAGTGCCCTTTAATGAAACTGTTACACCCGCAAGTACATCTCCTCGTTCATCGGTAACTTTTCCGCTAATTTTAATATCAGAAGTAGTGGTTAATTGTATTTCATTTAATTTATTATTTGTATTTATTTCATTTAACTTAAAATTACTATTAGTAATGATTTTCTTTTTTTGTAAAATAATTTTATTATTAATCAATAAATAATTGATATCAAATGGAATCAAAAGCTTATCCAAAATAAAATGAAGTGGTTCTTCTTTTACATCAATTGTAATAACTTTTGTTAGTTCTTCCATTCTCGAATTATATGAGAATTTTACTTTAGCATTCTTCTCGATTTCAACAAGAGTATTTTTAACTGTTGAATTTGTAACAGAAAGTGATAACTTCTTTTCAAGTAAATCTTGTCCAATTGTTGGGTTGGCAACAACCATAGAACATAAAAGAAATAATGTGGAAATGTGAAGAAATGATACCATAATAACAAATCGAATTCGTTTTGGCAAAAGCAAGCTTTTTTTCATAATTTTACATTTGGTTTAATACTGGTTTTACTGGTATTATCAATATTCCAGTTTAAAGTTCTTCAGCGAACCTGGAATATTTTCTGCGTCGGAAATGCTCCAACATTTTCGACGCTTTTTATTTTATTTTCACCATAGGCTTTAATGTTTTAAGTAGTAATTATATTATTATTCAATTACATCCTTTCGAAAAAATTCGAATATAATTTCCAGTTATTGAATACGTGCTATTGTTGCCAATACTTTCACATATAATTTTCAATTTTTCAGTGAGCGTTAAATCATTCAATGATGTGGTAAGAAAACAATTCTCCAAAACTTCTTTTGGGTATTCGATTTCTACTAGATATGCTTGTTCAAGTGTTTTAAATATTTGACCTACTGTTATATCATTGAACTCAAAACTTAATTTTTCTATTGAACTTGGTTTAGAAGATAGTACCCCATTTTGCGTTATATCTTCAATTTTTTCAAGTAATGATTCCTTCTTGGTGTATCGTGCTGCTTGATTGGGAAGTAGAACTAATTCTATTTTATTATCTTTAATTTTAGGAGAAGATACAGTTACCTTTCCAGTTCTAACGAGGACCTCAACATTTGGCTGTTCTTTGTAGGCAACAACCCTAAAACTAGTGCCATAAACTTTTGTTGTTATCTCATTTGCATAAACTGAAAATAGTTTTTTGGGGTCTTTACTTACCTCAAAAAATGCTTCACCAGATAAAAAAACATTACGCTCATTACTTGGGAATATCTTAGGATAACTTAGTTTACTTTTAGGTTGTAAGAGAACTGAACTTCCATCAGACAATGTGATTAATAAAGCCTTGTTTGAGTTATTATAATGTTCAATTAATCCCTCTTCATTTTTCAGTGCAACCTGATCAGTTAAATTTAAATTGAATAAATCTGAAGAATTATATCCCCACAATAAAAAAGAAAATAGAATAGTAACAGCCGCTGCAGCATAAAGTATTTTTTTGGATATACTTTTTCTACTGCCCCTATTCGGGTTTAATTTGATCTTCCCCCAAGTATGACGAAGAGCATTTTCAATATCCCCGTCTGTATACTTTACATTGTGCTTTCTTAATGATTGTAAAATTAATCTGGCTTCATCTACAATTTTTGCCCTGTTTTTGTCTTCTAAAGTCCAAAATTCCCATTTTTCTGCATCTTTATTGAATAAAATCCAGTCTCTGAAACTTGGATCAGATAATAAACTTTCAAGTTTTTCTTGTGAATAATCGCTTGCCATTAAACCCTTTACTTATAATAAAGTCGGTTTTTCGGTTTCGGTACTCAATGAAGACCAATTTTTTATAAAAAAAGTAGAATTAGGATAAACGCACTTATTTTGCCCCGAATGACGGTTAATGTTCTGAAAATCAGATTTTTAGCAGATTGATAGTTAATCTTTAAAATTACGGATGCCTGACTGATAGTTAAATTATTGATATAGCACAAGTAGATTATTTCTCTTTGTCTTTCTGAAAGTTCATTGATAATTTTATTCAATTTTTCTCTCCTCAATAAATCTTCATCAGATAACCCCAAAAATTCATTTTGAAAAAATGAATCGAAATGAAAATTATCATCTCTTTTAAAACTCAACGATAATTTGAACTTTTTTTTGTTTTTATAAATACGATTTCTAACAGAAGTAAATAAATAAGATCTCACAATAATATTACTGCTGATATTATTGCGATATTTCCATAAATCTGCAAAAACATCTTGAACGCAATCCTCCGCAAATTCTTGATTTACATGAATCGTATTTCTGCAATACATTACTAATTCAACATAATATTTTTTGAAAAGTAAATCGAAAGCATCTTCTCGACCAGACTTTATTTCAAGCCAAAGTCCACTATCAGAATTCTCTTTAGATTCAATTTTGAGCATAATTAAATGATAAATACGTATTACAACTTTACGTAAATCTGATTAGAATTCAATATTTTTTTATAATATGATAAACTTATTTGATAATTGACTGTGAATGAGTCGTATAGTAAAATGCACAGCAACTGCATACCTAAATGAATGTACCGATAGTCATAAAAAATGATATTTCTTTGTAACAAACACATTATCCAATTTACCTAATAACGAATTCTTCAAAATCCCCACACACACAAACCCACATCAGGAGAATTGAACATCAATTACAAGATTTCATCTTCGAAAAATATCAATATCTCAGTTTTTGATATCAACGGAAGAGCTATTCTATTGAATAAAAAAGTGGAATCAGGAGGCAAGGTCAATCTTGGGTCAATTTCAAAAGGGAACTATATCATTCAAGTAAAGGATGGTTCAGGAAGGTTGATTTCGAGTCAGAAGCTGGTGAAGGATTAACCCTTTACTTTCTCTCTGCCCTCACATATCTTATAACATGGATAAGACGAACGTAAAGATTTCAGGAACCACCAAAAAACTGTGCACCTTTCTGTGCACCCTAAAAAGAAAACCCTTGTAAGTAATTGACCTACAAGGGTTTGGTGTTCTTTTTTGTGGTGTGGGGCGATATACTCCTTTGTAGACCTTTGAATCTTAATATTAACTTTTAAAAAAATGCTAGGTTAACATAGTAGGAACTAGTAAAAAAGTGAAAAAAACTGGTCCTAATATCAGCGATACCCTAATGGGGAAAAGCAAACAACTGAGCATCATTCTATTTTAAAGCCTTTAAGAATTTCTTTCAGTACTTGGCATTTCGTCAAATGTTTTTCCATGCAAAATCCTCCCAGCAGCCTTTTTGTTACTTCCGCCCCACTGCTTGAAAAAGAATGGCACTTTGGCTCTTATGCATTGTATATGGATTTCATCCACCCACTCTTGCTCCATCGGTCGGGCTTTATGGCCACTTTCCCCGCCAACAATCGCCCAGTGAATATTTGATAAATCAAGGTTTGGTAATGGGCCTAAAAGTGGCTCCAAGGACAGGAATCTAACCGCTGCAGGTACCTCTCTCAAATGGTCAATTCTGTAAAGAAGATCCTGGTGTTCAACCGAAACTCCCATCCAAATATTAGGAGTCCAGGTCAACTCTGAATGAATTTCTTTTAACCTCTCAGAACGCTTGGTAAGTACTTGGTATGTATGCTGCGGAGTATCATTCATGGTCTTGAATACCTTCTTGATGAATTCAATAGGTATTTTGGGGTGCAGTAGATCACTCATTGAATTTACAAATACAAGTTTTGGCTTCTTCCATTTAAAAGGATCATTTAGCGTGCCTTCATGCAGGGTAACAGAAAATCCATTTTGATATTTGGTTTGTCCCATTTCTTGAAGCCGTTTGGATAATATCCTTGCATAGCAGTTCAAGCATCCAAGTTTTGCAGATTCTTTTGGGGAAGTGCACCCTGTTGAAGGGTTCCAGGTTACTTCTGACCATTCAATTGACGTTTTTGACATAGGATTTATTTTAAGGGTTAAAAATTTCAATTATTGAGCGGAATGAATCAAATAATCTGGATTTAATTTTTAATTAAACGGATACCATTATATCTGCCTTTTCCTCTTTTTTTAATTTTCATAAGCGGCACTATTTCGTCTTTCAACTGTTCAAAAACATCAATCATTCCTGACTTGTGATTCTTTCGAAATCGAAGAAGAAACTTTTTTTCCGGATATATATCTCTCAGGTATGGCGATATATTATAATCAGCTTGTGTTAGTGTCATGATTTTTCTGCTTTTTTTATGAACGCGGATATATCCCAGTTTTGAACACTTGTCCTTGATTCGCAAAGCTTTTGTAGGGCTGCATTTAAAAAGCAATCCAAGTCCAAATTTTCCCAACCCAGGATAGGACCCCGGTTGTGTAGCATCGCTTTTTATGGCTACGGGGGCCCTACCGGATTGGTGTTTTATTGCATATTGTTGTTGGATTAGTTTGGTATTCAGCAGTGCTGCATAAATGAAATATTTTACATGCTGCAAGTCTGCCTGATTTAAACGCAATATTTTAGAGTTTGACAGACCCATGTTCAGGCATATTCTTCGCATGCTTCTGATATGAATGACCCGTTGATTATAATCAAAGCCGATCCATCCAATATTTATGAGCTGTTTTAAAGCTTTGCGTCGGCTTGGTTGTGATGAAAGCCCAGGTAATGCACCTAAAAGACGATTTGCCTGTTTTAAGCCTAAAATACCAGCTGAACTTATTTGCAGTCCTAAATAGGCTGAAAATGCCTGGAATTCGTTGTTATGGCACACGTATTCACAGAGTGCCACTGGCACATTCAAATAAGGCTTCATAATTACATTAATTATACCCTAGAGGTAGAGAAATCAATCCCAATCAAATATTGGCGGATCGTACCAAACTGGGAGGTAACGTCTGGGATAAAGTTTGACGGCCTTGTCATTTACAAAATCACTTAGGATCGCCTTCGCATCTTCGGAAATGATGGGCATTTTACCGAAGTCAAAACAGTCTGGATCAGCCTCATGGCCACATTCGAGCAGTTGATAGTGTTCAATGTCAATGTCTGCAGATTCCGTACAGCAATATGTTATGGCGATCACGCCTTGATCGAGTAAGTCATCAATCAAACTCTTTACTCGGTCTTCAGTAGTCAAATACATGGCATTAGTTTTTATAGGTTAGGATATTGTACTTTGTAGCTGCAGTAATTTCCTCTACAGTTTTTCTTGAGTATTGCTCAAGCCATTCATCAATCTCATGCTTATCAAACAAGATCCGCTTGCCAAACTTTAAGAAGGGAATTTTACGTTTAGATGTGTACTTGTAAATTGAATTTTTCGGCACTCTTAAATATTCAGATGCCTCTTCGATGGTAAATAAAGTCTTCATGGGATTAGGTTGGGGTTTTTTTGTGACCCCCTCAATAAAAATATATGACACAAAATGTTGCCCAACAATAGCATGGAATGGTCACTCCATGAAACTGTCGGATAATAGAGCTATAATTTGCCTAACTTTTAAAAATTTATCTCAAAGAAGATTTTCAGCTGCCTTTTTGATTGTTTCCCTGCGAAATGAATTAAGATAGTTCCTGGTAGTGAGCATGCTGGTATGTCCAAGACTTTCGCTGATCACCTCAATGGGAACTCCAGCATTTTTCATCGCTTG
>Ga0129333_10003128_pt1 | contig 15468 bp, 10 predicted proteins | sample CPB6_08_DNA_FD_94474 | JGI IMG/M metagenome (GOLD analysis project Ga0129333, IMG submission 94474) | Freshwater to marine salinity gradient microbial communities from Chesapeake Bay, USA - CPBay_Sum_0.6_0.8_DNA | ecosystem: Environmental > Aquatic > Marine > Coastal | place: USA: Chesapeake...
AACTTTCACGGCAAGCCGGTTTGGCAGCGCGCCGCTGTGGTTGCTGCTGGTCCGATTGCAAACTTCCTTCTCGCAATAGCGATCTTCGCCACCCTCTTCATGGCTGTCGGCGCACCGGTCATCGAGCCTCGGGTCGACGCTGTCTTGCCGGGCAGTGCTGCAGAACGGGCCGGCATCCGTGCAGGCGACGTCATCGTGTCGATCGACGGCAAGGCAATCGATGACTTTGCGCAATTGCAACAAGCCGTCTTCACGCGAGCGGGCGAAGAGCTGACCGTGGTGATCGACCGCAGCGGAGAACGTCTCAGTTTGCCCATCGTGCCGGACCTGCGCGAGGAATCGGACAATTTCGGTGGCAAGATCCGCATTGGAATCCTCGGGGTCCGCAGCAATCCGGATGGTCCGGTCCGGTTTGAGTCGATGAGCCCTCTCAAGGCCCTCGAGAGGGCTGCCGAGCGGACGTGGTTCATCGTCGATACAACCTTTAGTTACATCGGCAAGCTGGTGATGGGTCGCGAAAGCGCGGATCAGCTCGGGGGCCCAATCTCGATTGCCAAGGCGGCAGGCGACGCTGCGTCGCTCGGCGTGTTCCAGTTCGTGACGGTTGTGGCCTTTTTGTCGGTCAGTATAGGCCTGCTTAACCTTTTCCCAATCCCTATGCTGGATGGTGGACACTTGGTTTACTACGCAATCGAAGCGGTTCGTGGCAGGCCGCTGGGGGAGAACGCGCAGGAATGGGGTTTCCGGATCGGTTTCTCTCTGGTGATCATGCTCATGCTTGTGGGCACCTGGAATGACGTCATTCGGGTGGCTACCGTGTGGTTTGGCGGCTAGCCGGGCGCGGGGAAGTTTTGTTTGCAAAGGGTGGCTGGGAGGGTAAAACCTCAGCCGCGAGAGAGTCGTCTTGGGCAGATGCCCGCGGAAGTGGCGAATTGATGCGTTGTCGGTTAGTATTCGTTTTTGTTGCGTCCCTGTTCCTGAGTTTGGCAGGGCCTCTTCTGGTCCCGCAGGTCGCGCTATCGATTGCGCAGGCGGAGACCATTTCCTCGATCGTCGTGGAAGGCAATCAGCGTGTCGAGGTCGACACGGTGCTGTCCTACGTCCAGATATCCCCCGGGGAAAGCGTGGACCCCGACAAGATCGACGCCTCCGTGAAGGCGCTCTTCCAGACCGGCCTGTTCTCCGATGTTCAGATCGCGCGCCGCGGCGGCACCTTGGTTGTGCGGGTCGAGGAAAACCCGATGGTCAATCAGGTGAACTTCGAGGGCAACAAGGAGGTCAAGGACACCGACCTCGCCAAGGAAGTCGAATTGCGTGAACGCATGATGTTCACGCGCGCCAAGGTGCTCAGCGACGTGAACCGGGTCATCGCAGTCTACCGTCGCGCTGGCTACTATTCAGTCAAGGTATCCCCAAAGGTCATCCGTCTCCCGCAAAACCGTGTGGATCTCGTGTTCGAGATACAGGAGGGCGACGAGACCAAGGTCAAGCGTCTCGAGTTCGTCGGCAACAAGGCTTTCAGCGCCAATACGCTGAAGGGCGTGGTCGGCACCCAGGAATACACTTGGTGGAGGTTCTTCAACCGCAACGACAATTACGATGCCGACCGACTCGAATATGACAAGGAGCTGCTGCGGCGTTACTATCTGCGCAACGGCTTTGCCGACGTTCGGGTCCTGTCTGCCGATGCGGTACTCGCGCCCGATGGCTCTGGTTTCACGATCACCTACACGATCGAGGAAGGGCCGCGCTACAAGGTGGCGGATGTGGCAGTCAATGTTGGCGACGCCCAGCTTGAAACCGACCTTCTGGTCGACCAGGTGAGGACAGGGGTCGGGGACTATTTCAACTCGACGAAGGTTGACAAGACAGTTGAAAATCTGACGCTCGAGGCTGCCCGTCAGGGCTTTGTATTCGCCCGCGTCAATCCGGACGTCCAGCGAAATCCCGGCGGAGACACCCTGAACATCACCTACAATATCGTCGAGGGTCCGCGCACCTACATCGAACGGATTGACATCATCGGCAACTTCCGAACGGAAGACCACGTGATCCGTCGAGAGTTGCAACTCTACGAGGGCGATGCCTTCAACCGCGTCATGATCGAGCGCGCGCGCCGGCGTCTGACGGCTCTAGATTTTTTCGAGAAAGTCGATTTCAGGGATGAGCAAGGCTCTGCGCCTGACCGCGTCATCCTGACTGTTGAAGTCCTCGAGAAGTCGACGGGCTCTGTCAATTTCTCGATCGGTTATTCAACCTCGGAATATGTCGTCGGCTCGATTGCACTGGAAGAGCGTAACTTCCTCGGCAAGGGTTACGACGTGAAGCTCAACACCACCGCAAGCTGGTTCCGCCAGAACGTCACCTTCAGCTTCACCGACCCCTATTTCTTGGATCTCCCGGTTTCGGCCGGTTTCGATGTCTTTGCGACCAACGCTGACAATCAGCAGGAGTCAAACTACAACAGCCAGCAGATCGGTTTTGCGCTGCGCACGGGCTTCCGCCTCGACCAGAACAGCGGCTTGAGCCTGAAATACGGTCTGACCTGGCGCGATGTTGACGGTATTGACAAATACAGCGCTGCGCCTGCTGTCATCGAGGCGCAAGGCAAGTCGATGAAGTCCTATGTGACGGGCACCTATACCTGGGATAATCTCGACAACCCGATGCTCCCGACCAATGGTTTCCGCGGCCAGCTCGAGGGCGAAATCGCGGGTCTCGGGGGCGATGTCTACTTCGCCAGCGTTGAGGCGCATGGCTGGTACTTCATTCCGCTATACGAAGAGTCGGTGGTGCTGAAGCTCGAAGGCAACGCGGGTCAGATGGTGCCTTTCGCGGGTGACGACGTGCCGCTCCAGGACCGTTACTTCAAGGGTGCCGATACCTTCCGCGGATTCCAGCCCGCCGGTGTGGGGCCTCGCCAGGTCGGCAACGACGGACAGACGGATGCCATCGGCGGCACCACCTATGCGATCGGTACGGTCGAGGTGAACTTCCCGCTGGGACTGCCCGAGGAATGGGGCATCGCCGGATCCGTGTTCAGCGATTTCGGTACCGTGTTCGGGTCGGAGACGAAGTCAGAAGACATGGGTACCGGACAGTGCATCTATGACCCGGTCAAGAACTGCAAGGTCTTCGACACAGCGTCGCTGCGTGCGTCGATCGGTGCTGGCATTGTCTGGCAGTCGCCGTTCGGTCCGCTCCGCTTCGAAGGTGCCTATCCCTTGCTCAAGACTGATTACGACAAGACCGAGTATTTCCGGTTCTCTGTGGGCACACGTTTCTAGGGCGCGCAACGCCACGCCAGCAAGGATGCGGACGGTCCTTGCTGCCGTCTGCAAGTCATGGGGGGATCACGCAAGCATGACCGAAGCCACACCCGCGCCGGATCTGAAGACGGCCGATATCGCGCGCATCATGAAGTTGCTGCCGCATCGCTATCCTTTCCTGCTGATCGACCGCATGTATGACCTGAACGGCGAGGAGAGCGGCGTTGCGGTCAAGAACGTCACGATCAACGAGCCGTTCTTTCAGGGACATTTCCCGGGCCGTCCGGTGATGCCCGGGGTGTTGCTGGTGGAGGCAATGGCCCAGGCGGCCGGAGCGCTGGTGCTCAATCACTTGGGTGATGAGCACGCCGGCAAGCTGGTGTTCTTCATGTCGATTGACAAGGCGCGGTTCCGGAAACCCGTGGGTCCCGGCGATACGGTGCATTTCCACGTCAAGCTGTCCAACAAGCGCCCGCCCGTATGGAAGTACTGGGCCGAGGCGCAGGTCGAGGGCAAGAAGGTGGCCGAGGCCGAGATCGGCGCCATGCTGATGAATGAGCGCGGCGCCTGATCAGCAGAGCATTCAGGACCCGCGGTTGACGATCGGCACGTAGTCGCGCTGCGGCTCGCCCGTATAAAGCTGACGCGGACGGCCGATCTTCTGGCCCGGATCCTCGATCATTTCCTTCCACTGCGAGATCCAGCCCACGGTCCGCGCCAGCGCGAACAGCACGGTGAACATCGAGGTGGGGAAGCCGAGGGCCCGCAGGATGATGCCGGAGTAGAAATCGACGTTCGGGTAGAGCTTGCGCTCGATGAAGTACTGGTCCGAGAGCGCCGCCTTTTCGAGCTCGCGCGCCACCTCGAGCAGCGGATCATTGACGATGCCGAGTTCGCCCAGCACCTCATGCGCCGTCTTCTGCATGATCTTGGCGCGCGGGTCATAGTTCTTGTAGACGCGGTGTCCGAAGCCCATCAGCCGGATATGCGACGTCTTGTCCTTCACCTTGGCAATGAAGCCCGGTACATTCGCCGGGTCGCCAATCTGCTTCAGCATTTCGAGCGCCGCCTCATTGGCGCCGCCATGCGCCGGACCCCACAGGCAGGCGATGCCGGCCGCTATACAGGCGAAGGGGTTGGCGCCAGACGAGCCGGCAAGTCTCACCGTTGAAGTCGAGGCATTCTGCTCGTGATCGGCGTGCAGGATGAAGATGCGGTCCATGGCGCGGGCCAGCACCGGGTTCACCACATAGTCCTCGCAGGGCACGGCGAAACACATGCGCAGGAAGTTACCGGCATAGGTCAGGCTGTTCTGCGGATAGATGAATGGCTGGCCAACGTGATACTTGTAGGCCATGGCGGCAATCGTCGGCAGCTTGGCGATCATGCGGTGGCAGGCGATTTCGCGCTGGCGCGGATCGTTGATGTCGGTTGAGTCGTGATAGAAGGCCGACATGGCGCCCACCACGGCCACCATCACGGCCATCGGATGCGCGTCCCGGCGGAAGCCCTGGAAGAAGCGGGTCATCTGCTCATGGACCATGGTGTGGTAGGTGATGTGCTTCTGGAATTCCCTGCGCTGTGCGGCCGTCGGCAGATCGCCGTAATAGAGCAGGTAGCAGGTCTCGAGGAAGTCGCCGTGCTCGGCCAGCTGCTCGATGGGGTAGCCGCGATAGAGCAGGACGCCCTCGTCGCCATCGATGTAGGTGATCTTCGACTCGCACGAGGCCGTCGAGGTGAAGCCGGGATCGAAGGTGAAGGAGCCGGTCTGGGCATAGAGCTTGCCGATGTCCACGACATCGGGCCCCATCGTTCCGCTACGGACCGGCATGTCCACCGTCATGCCATTGACCGAGAGGACTGCCTTCTTCGGATCGTCAGCCATGGGATCGCTCCTGTTCCGTCCGTTGTTTCTGCGAAACTATTGCATCGCAGCATAAGAAGGTCAACGTCACTGACCTGATTCTTTGGTGGGGTCCGACCCGCGCAATCTGGAGGGCTGAAGCTTGCGCCTCGCTAGCCGGCCTGGTCACGGATGCGGGCCAGTGACTCTGTCTTGCCCAGAACCTCGAGCACATCAAAGATGCCCGGAGAGGTACTTGTTCCAGTCAGAGCAGCGCGCAATGGTTGCGCAACCTTGCCGAGTTTCAGACCCTGGCTTTCGGCATGGAATTTGACTGCCGTCTCGAGTGCGGCAACCGTCCAGTCATCGATGGTTTCGAGCATCGGCAGCATCCCGCGCAGCAACTCCGAACCTCCGCCCGCAACGATTTGGCTTGCTTTTTCATCCATCGGCAGCGGTCGCTGGGCGAACAGGAACTGTGCGCCCGTCATGAGTTCCACGAGCGTCTTGGCGCGTTCCTTGAGGCCTCCCATGGCCCTCAGCAGCTTGGCCATCATGGCATCGTCGATGCGTGCCTTCAGCGCTGCGCCCCCTTCGGCGTATGGCAAAAAATCAACAAACATTCCAAGCAGTTGAGCATCCGGCGTGTGGCGAATGTAATGCCCGTTGATGCTCTCGAGCTTGGCGAAGTCGAAACGCGCGGCAGACTTGCCGATCGACTCGAGGTTGAACCACTCAACCAGTTGTTCTGTCGAGAAGATCTCATCGTCGCCGTGGCTCCATCCGAGGCGGGCGAGATAGTTGCGCATCGCTTCGGGAAGATAGCCCATGGCCCGGTAGGCCTCGACTCCCAGCGCGCCATGGCGCTTGGAGAGCTTGGCGCCATCCGGACCATGAATGAGCGGGATGTGCGACATGTGCGGCACCCGCCAACCCATGGCGCGGTAGATCTGGATCTGCCGCGCGGCATTGGTCAGATGGTCGACGCCACGGATGATGTGCGTGACGCCCATGTCGTGGTCATCGACCACCACCGAGAGATTATAGGTCGGATTGCCGTCCGAACGCAGGATGATGAGATCGTCCAAGTCCTTGTTCGGGATGACAACTCTGCCCTGGACGGCATCCTCGATCACCGTCTCGCCCTCCTGGGGCGCCTTGAAGCGGATGGCCGGCCTCATGCCCGCGGGGGCTTCGGAGGGGTCCCGGTCGCGCCATGTGCCGTCATAGCGGATCGGCCGCTTCTCGGCTTCCGCCCTGGCGCGCATGGCCTCGAGGTCTTCTGGCGTGCAGTAGCAGCGGTAGGCCTTGCCCTGGGCCAGAAGTTCCTCTGCGATCTCGCGGTGTCGCAAAACTCGGCCATATTGCGAGACGGGTTCGCCCGCCCAGTCGAGGCCGAGCCATGTCAGGCCCTCGATGATGGCGTCAATGGCGGCCGCGGTGGAGCGTTCGCGGTCGGTATCCTCGATGCGCAACAGCATCTTGCCGCCGGTGTGGCGGGCATAGGCCCAGTTGAACAGCGCCGTGCGCGCCCCGCCGATGTGCAGATAGCCGGTGGGCGAGGGGGCAAAGCGAGTGACGACTGGCGATGACATTGCGCCTTTCTCCATATTGACTGACGTTAGGGAAGCTGGTTGCCTGCGCGACGACGCCGATTAGCACAGGCGGACGCGGGCCGTAAGGGGAATGCCATGTCCTCTGCCGTCATGGATGGCGCGGTTGCGGGCCGGGAGAGCGCCACGGGGCGCTTTTCCGCTCTCTGGCAGCGCGTCGTCGCGGAGCAGGAGGGTCGCAGCTTCCTGTGGTGTGCGCCTGCACTGGCCGCCGGGATCGGCATCTATTTCGCGCTTCCGTCCGAGCCGGGCATCATGGTGGCCGCCTTCGCGGCCCTGCTGGGCATTCTCCTTCTCTGGTACGGTGCGGGGCTGCCGATGCTCATGCCGGCGGGAATGGTGCTTCTCGGCTTTGCGCTGATCCGGATCGAGGCTGCCCAGCACGATGCCCCAATACTGGCTGCCACCACCGGCGAGGTTGGCGTGACGGGCGAAGTCGTCTCCGTTGAGCGCAGTTCCCGGTCGCGGCACGTGATGGTGCTTGGAGTGTCATCAATCGAGGGCATGGAAGCGGAGAATCTACCCAGCCGACTTCGGCTGACGCTGACCGACAATCAGGGCTTGCCCGCTGCTGGAACAGAGGTCAGCGTCCGGGCGCGGCTTGCGCCTCTGCCTGCACCTGTCATGCCAGGGGGCTTTGATTTTGGACGGACCCTCTGGTTCGAGGGCATCGGAGGTACGGGCCGTGTGACGTCGGCTGTCACGGTCCTCGCGCAGCCGACTGGCGCGATAGCGCATTTCCACAACTGGATGTCCGGACTTCGGCAGACGATGGGAGCGCGCATCCATGCGTCTCTCCGCGAGCCTTCGGCATCCTTTGCCGAGGCGCTGATCACCGGCGAACGCAGCGCCATCCCGCCAGAGATCAACCGCAGCCTGATGACCTCCGGACTCTATCACATCCTCTCGATCTCCGGACTGCATATGTGGCTGGTGGCCGGCGGGGTGTTCTGGTTCGTCCGTGCCGCGCTGGCGCTCTGGCCGCCTCTCGCCCTTCGTTATCCGATCCGCAAATGGGCGGCTGCTGCAGCCCTCGCCATGGGTTTTTTCTACATGCTGCTCGCCGACTCCGGCGTGGCAACCGCGCGTGCCTTCCTCATGGTCGCCATCGTGTTCTTCGCGATCATGGTCGACCGGCCGGCGCTCTCCATGCGCAACCTTGCGCTGGCGGCACTCGTGATCCTCATCATGGAACCACAGTCGGTGGCGCTCGCGAGTTTTCAGATGTCGTTCCTCGCCGTGATGGGTCTCGTCGCGTTCTACGAGGGCTGGAGCCGGTTTCAAGCCGGGCGTCCGCTGGCCGAAGTGCCGGAGCGAAACTGGCCCGTGCGGCTGCTGCGCTGGGCATTGGGCGCTTTTGTCATCAGCCTCATCACGGCGCTGGTTGCGGGGCTTTGCTCGACCCTCCCCGCCGCCTATCATTTTGGCCGCATTGCGCCCTACAGCGTACTCGCAAACGGTCTGGCCATACCGGTGGTGGGCGTTCTCGTCATGCCAGCGGCGGTTCTTGCCGTGCTCCTGATGCCGCTCGGGCTGGAGTGGCTGCCGCTCGCGGTGATGAGCCGCGGACTTGAACTTGTTGTCGCAATATCTGACGCCATAGCAGGCCTGCCGAACGCCAATGAGGTGATCGCTTCTCCTCCGTCTCATGCCATGGTGGTGATGACAGCTGGTCTGATAATGGTCTGTCTGCTGGCGGGAAGCGCACGCCTCGTGGGACTTGGGGTTATGCTGGTTGCGCTTATGCTTGCAGTCCTGGCGCCTGCGGGGCCTGCTCTCTTCGTCGAAGCCTCGGGGCGGAATGTCGCACTGCGCGACAGTGAAGGAAATCTTGTTCCCGCGCATCCCCGCCGCGGACGCTTTGCGGTGGAGGCGTGGCTTCAGAGCAACGGTGAGGAAACCGGGTTGCAAGAGGCCGCGCGGCGGCCCGGTTGGCTGTGCGACGGCGCTCTGTGCTCAGCCACGGTGTCGGGAAAGCGCGTGGCCTATGTCAGTGGAACCGAAGCGCCGCCGTCGACCTGCCCTGATGCCGATGTTCTCATCACGGACATCCCGTTGCGTGGCGCCTGTGCCAATGTTCCGCTTCGTATCGACCGGTTCGATGTATGGCGGCAGGGCGCGCATGCGCTCGATCTCTACGGATCAGTACCGCTGATCAGGACCGCACGCGGCGAGCAGGGCGCGCGCCCTTGGACCGTTTCAGCGAGGCCGCGGATGCGGCCTGTGGAAGCGGCGGGCGATTGACGTCTCGAGTGAACAGGGGCATGAGGCTGTCTATGAGCAAGACACCATCCAAACTCACCATGGCGGAAATCCGCAAGGAGATCGACCTCATCGATGAAGGTCTGGTCAAGCTTCTCGCTGAACGGCAGCGCTGGGTCGAGAAGGCGGTCATGGTCAAGCGCCGGGATGGCCGCCCGGCCCGCGATGACGCCCGTGTGCGACAGGTGATTGATCACGTGCGGGTCCTGGCACGCGCGCACAATGTTGACCCCGCGCTGGTTGAAACCATGTGGACTGAAATGGTTGAGTGGTTCATCGCCTATGAGGAGAGATCCATTTAGGCCCGGTAAGATCTGCCGGGCCTCGTTGCTTCAATGACAGTCCGAAACGCAGTAAAGACAAAACCATGCGCTTTGACCATCTGTTCTCTCCCTTCCGTATAAAGTCGACAGAGATCCGCAACCGTATCTTCTCGACAGGCCATGACACCTATCTGCCCGAAGGCGGGCTGCCTTCCGAGGCACTCATTGCCTATCAGCGTGCGCGGGCGCGAGGCGGAGCCGGTTTGATCGTCATCCAGGTGGTTGGTGTCCACGAGACCGCCCGCTATACAGAAGCCCTGCTTATGGGCACGTCAGACGAGTGCATTGCGCCATTCCGGCGGCTGGTCGATGCCATTCACGCCGAGGGCACCAAGGTCTTCGTGCAACTGTTTCATCCCGGCCGCGAGTTGCTCGGCAGGCCGGACGGCGTGGTGCAACCGGCCTTTGCACCGTCCCATTCCCCCTCGGAGCGCTTCAAGGTCATCCCGCGCGAACTGTCGGTGGAGATGATTGGCGAGATTCTGGAAGGCTTTGGCGAGACCGCGCGGCGCATGGCCGAGGCTGGGGCCGATGGTGTGGAGATCGTCGCGAGCCATGGCTATCTTCCGGCCCAGTTCATGAACCCGCATGTCAACCGGCGGTCGGACCGGTATGGGGGCTCGTTTGAAAACCGGATGCGCTTCACGCGTGAGGCGATCACCGCAGTCCGTTCGCGCGTGCCGGATGAATTCATCGTTGGAATGCGCATGTCGGGCGACGAGCACGATGAGGATGGCCTCGTGGAGGAGGACTCGCTCGCGATCGCGCGCGCTCTGGCGCCCGATCTCGACTATCTGAACCTGATTGCAGGAACCTCGGCGACCGCCTCGGGTGCGGCGCACATCGCACCCTCGATGGCCAATAGCCACGGTTACGTGGCGCCCTTCGCCCAGAAGGTGAAACAGGCAACCGGAGCCGCCGTGTTCGTTGCGGGACGCATCAACCAGCCCCAGATCGCCGAGCAGGTTTTGGCTGCTGGCGCCGCGGACATGTGCGGCATGACCCGGGCGATGATCGCGGACCCTGAGATGCCCAACAAGGCCAGGGACGGCCGGTTGGATGACATTCGCGCCTGCATCGGATGCAATCAGGCGTGCATCGGACACTTCCAACTGGGCCTGTCGATATCATGCATCCAGCATCCGGAAACGGGACGTGAACTGTCCTACGGCCAGAAGCCGGCCGCAGCACGACGTCGGCGCATCATGGTGGTGGGCGGTGGTCCGGCGGGTCTCAAGGCAGCTGCCGTGGCTGCCGAGCGGGGACACGATGTGCAACTCCATGAACGTGCAGGCCAGACCGGCGGCCAGGCCAGGCTCGCCCAGTTGCTCCCGACCCGGGCGGAGTTCGGCGGCATCGTCACCAATCTCACGGCCGAGGCCGAACGCCACGGCGTGGTCATCCGGCGCAACAGCGAAGTGACACGTGCGCTGCTGGAGGCTGAACGGCCGGACGAGGTGATTCTTGCCACGGGATCGAGGCCTCACCTGCCACCCTTCGAGGGCGACCAGGAGCGTTTGGTCCACGCGGCGGATATTCTCGCGGGGCGTGCCGGAACCGGTCAGCGGGTCGTCGTCTATGACTGGATGGGGGACTGGCTGGGGTCGGGCATTGCCGAAAAGCTTGCGGCAGAGGGCGCGCATGTCCGGCTCGCCGTGAACCACCACTGCGCCGCGGCCAATATCCAGACCTACATTCGGTTCGAGACCATCGCCCGTCTGCACCGGCTCGGCGTCGAGGTCCATCCCTGGCTCCGCCTCTATGGTGGCGATGGACGGACCGCATACTTCATCCATACTCCTTCACGTCAGGCCGTGGAAATGGAGGACGTCGATACCATCGTCGTCAGCGCCCCGAACCTCCAGGAGGATGGTCTGACGCATGTGTTGGACGACCTTGGGTTTTCCTATCGGCTGATTGGGGACGCTCTCAGCCCTCGGACCGCCGAGGAGGCGGTCTATGAGGGCATGCTGGCCGGCTGCGCCGTCTGATCAGGCCACCGCCTGTTTTGGCTCCCGGCCAGGTTGTTGCGCAGATGCAACAATGCAAGGATTTGTGCAGTCATCCAAATTCGCCTGAATCTCAACCATTTATCCGCCCAAATTGGTTTCTATCGGACTCGGGCAATGAACCCCTCCTGCCGAACACCAGTCAGTGATCCGTCCTGCAAGCCTGCGCGCCTCGGCGTGCGTGGGGCCACCGAGGCGGCGTGATGGGAATTTCGGCGTTGGGATGTGGATGGCGGTTTGCAGGGCTTTGTGCCCTTCTGGCGGTTGCATCTCCTGCTCTGGCGTCCGACGAAAGCGAACAGGGCCCCTTCGCCGGGTTCTATTCCTATCTCCCTGCTACCCCGGACCTCAAGCTGCCCGAGATTTCGATCCCGTTCTGGACGGACGATCTGAAGAAGGCCAAGCGCGCCTACAAGAGTGGCAATTATGGCCGCGCCGTGAAACTGTTCCAGAGCGAGTCGGAGCATGGCAACATCGTCGCCGACTGGTACCTCGGGAACATGTACCGTCAGGGTCTTGGCGTGCCTCGCAACGACGCCATGGCCTACAGTTACTATTCGAGGGTAGCCGAGACCTACGATCCGGATGAGGATGATCACAATCGCCTGCGGATCGCCGTCGATGCGATGGTGCGTCTCGCCGACTACAAGCGGACGGGAGCCGTCAACGCCGGTCTTCAGCCTGACCCCCACGCCGCCGCCGAGGTCTATCTCCGGATCGCCACCACCTATGGGCACCCGGCTGCGCAATATGCGCTCGGTGTCATGAACATCCGCGGCGAGGGAATGAAGAAGAACCCGCAGCAGGGGCTCAAATGGCTGATGGCAGCGGCGCGCAAGCGGTATGCTCCTGCAGAGGCGTTTCTGGGTGAACTCTACTGGGACGGAAAGATCGTGAGGCCCGACCGGACTCGCGCCATGATGTGGTACATCCTCGCACGGGAGTCCGCGCGTCCCGAAGAGAACCCGGAAATCTTTGACCGCGCCCTGCAGTTCGAGTCCAACATCGCCGAGGACGAGCGCATTGAGGCGGAGGCCCGCGCCAAGGTGTGGGATGACGAATATCCGGTGGATCGCAAGCGGCAGGCGTCGAACGACTGAGGCCCTATGAGCGCCGTCTGCTGGGGCGCGACAGGACGAAAGTCGCCACGCTCGCCAGGATGAGGCCGGCGGCAATGAGCGCCCAGGCCGGCAGATCTGCTCCGAGGACCATGTATCCGAACATTGCGCTCATCATGACGATGGCAAGGATCTTGCCGCCAGGAGGGATCACCCCTTCGTCTTCCCAGTCGCGCACATAGGCTCCCGCAAGGCGATGATTGCGGATCTTCTCGGCCAGTTCCGGTGAGGATCTCGAGAAGGCCCAGACTGCCACCAGCAGGAAGGGCGTTGTCGGAAACAGCGGCATGATGATGCCGATCACGCCGAGGCCGACGCACAGCCATCCGGTGCCGATCAGAAGCGGGCGGCGGAGCGCTCTCATGCCCGTTCACCGAGGCTTGCGGTTACCGTCCGCTTCATGTCTAGTGCGTCCACCCATGTCCAACTCAACCGAACCAGAGCCTCAACTGGCCAAGCCTGATGTCGAAATCAAGGCGCAGACATCCGTACTCGCCCGCCTGCGCGCCTATTTCTTCACTGGCCTCGTCATCACGGCGCCCATCGCCATTACCGTATGGGCAACCTACTGGTTTGTAACCCTGTTCGATGCCTGGGTGAAGCCGTTCCTGCCGCAGGTTTACAATCCGGACACCTATCTGCCGATCCGCGTGCCCGGCTTTGGACTGATCTTCGCCCTGATCGCCATCACCGCGATTGGCTTCATGGCTGCCAATCTGGCTGGCCGCACCATGATCGCCATCTGGGACAAGACGCTCTATGCGATGCCGGTCGTGCGCTCCATCTACAAGGGATCGAAGCAGATCTTCGAGACCCTCTTCTCCCAGAAGGGCGCCTCCTTTCGCAACGTCTGCCTTGTCGAATGGCCGCGGCGGGGAACCTGGTCCCTGGCCTTTGTGTCGCGTGAGGTCGATGGCGGGCAGATCGGCCTCGAGAAGGGCCGCGCCATGTATGCCGTCTATGTCTCGACGACGCCCAATCCCACCTCCGGGTATGTGTTTTTTGCCGATGCAGCCGACGTGCAGATCCTCGACATGAGCGTCGAGGACGGCTTGAAGCTCGTCATTTCGATGGGGCTGGTCTTCCCAGAGCGGCTTCCCGCGCCCGGGCGCGAGCCTAGCCCGCCGCGAGAAGCCTGACGGCCTCGTCCCGCTCGAAGAGATAGAGCAGGACGCGAAGCGCCTGGCCACGCGCGGAGGCGAGTTTCGGGTCCCGTGACAGTACGAGCTGGGCATCATCACGCGCCGCCGCGAGCAGGTCGCCGTCGGTGGCCAGATCGGCCATGCGGAACAGTGGCAGTCCCGACTGCCGGGCCCCCAGCATTTCGCCCGCCCCGCGCAGCCGCAGATCCTCCTCCGCGATGCGGAAACCGTCTTCCGTCTCGCGCATGATGGTCAGGCGTGCCCGGGCAGTCTCGCCGAGGGGTTCCTGATAGAGCAGGAGGCAGCTCGACTTGCCGCTGCCCCGGCCGACGCGGCCACGCAGCTGATGCAACTGCGCCAGTCCGAAACGCTCGGCGTTCTCGATCACCATGGCGGTGGCCTCGGGCACGTCGACGCCCACCTCGATGACGGTTGTCGACACCAGCAGGCTGAGCGCACCGCTCTTGAAGTCCGCCATGACGCGATCCTTCTCCGGTCCCTTCATGCGGCCATGCACGAGACCGACCCGGTCATGGAAATGCGCGCGAAGCGCGGCATATCGATCCTCGGCGGCCGCCAGATCGACGGCCTCGCTCTCTTCGACCAGCGGACAGACCCAGTAGGCGCGGTTGCCCTGCGTGATGGCGCGGTCGAGCCCCGCGACCACCTCATCCATCCGCGACATCGGAAGCACCCGCGTATCGATGGGCTGGCGGCCAGCCGGTTTCTCCGTCAGCCGCGAGACGTCCATGTCGCCATAGACGGTCAGCGCCAGCGTGCGGGGGATCGGCGTGGCCGTCATGACCAGAAGATTTCCGGCGCTGCCCGCCTTGGCCTGGAGCTGCAGCCGCTGATGAACGCCAAACCGGTGCTGCTCGTCGATCACCACCAGGCCGAGATCATGAAACGCCACATCGTCCTGGAACAGGGCGTGGGTTCCGATGACGATCCGGGTGTCGCCGCTGGCGATTCCTGCGAGGATCTCATCGCGCGGCTTGCCCTTCTCGCGGCCAGTGAGAAGCGCCACGCTGATGCCTGCGGCCGCGCAGAGCCGCGACAGGGTTGCCAGATGCTGGCGCGCCAGGATTTCCGTGGGGGCCATGAGCACACCCTGCGCACCGCTCTCGACGGCGGTTGCAAGCGCCAGAAGCGCCACCACGGTCTTGCCGGCACCCACATCACCCTGCAGCAGGCGGATCATGCGGTGGTCGGAAGCCATGTCGCGCAGGATGTCCTCCACTGCCGTCTGCTGCGCACCGGTGAGGCTGTAGGGCAGGGCGGCGATGATGCGGGCGCGAAGTTCGCCCGTGCCGCGCAGACTGCGGCCCGAGGCGCGCTTCATGCTGGCGCGCACCAGGGATAGTGCGAGTTGGTTGGCGAGCAATTCGTCATAGGCGAGGCGTCGCCGGGCCGGCGTGTCCGGGGCGACGTCGGCGGGCGTCTGCGGCGTGTGCAGGCTTCGCAGGGCCGTCGCGAAGTCCGGCCAGCCGTTGCGCTGGCGGAAGGCAGGGTCCTGCCACTCGGGCATCTCGGGAAGCCGCTCCAGCCCCTGCCGGATGGCCTTGACGAGGAGCTTCCCGGAGACGCCCTCGGTCAGCGGGTAGACCGGTTCGATCAGCGGCAGCGCGGCAAAGGCCTCTGCCGCGACGATGTGGTCGGGGTGGGCAATCTGGGGCTCGGAGTTGAACCAGTCGATGGTACCGGAAATGAAGCGTCGCTCCCCCTCCGGCAGCTGGCGCCGGATCGAGTCGCCATAGGCGTGGAAGAACACCAGCGTCAGGACGCCGGTCCCGTCGCTCACCTCGACCCGGTAGGGCACGCGGCGGTTGCCCGGCGGCGGTGGCCGGTGACGCAGGACCTGGGCCTCGACGGTCACCACGCCGCTCTGG
>Ga0129333_10003130_pt1 | contig 15461 bp, 14 predicted proteins | sample CPB6_08_DNA_FD_94474 | JGI IMG/M metagenome (GOLD analysis project Ga0129333, IMG submission 94474) | Freshwater to marine salinity gradient microbial communities from Chesapeake Bay, USA - CPBay_Sum_0.6_0.8_DNA | ecosystem: Environmental > Aquatic > Marine > Coastal | place: USA: Chesapeake...
AATAAAATTAATTTTATATCCAAAAAAGACAAAGGAATTTATTTTGCTATGAATAAAGGAGTTAAATTAGCAAAAAGTAATTGGATAATTTTTTTAAATTCTGGTGACATTTTTTCATCTTCAAAAGTTTTAGAAAATTTTATTAAAAACAAATACACCGAAAATGCTGATATAGTCTATGGAGACACTATAGTAAAAAATAAGCTTTTCGATAGATTTCTATTAGGAAAAAAATTTAGTACCATTTCAACTAAGATGCCATTTTGTCATCAATCAGTCTTTGTTAAAACTGAAATTTTAAAAAAAAAACTATTTAACACCAAATATAAAATAGCAGCGGATTTTGATTTTTTTTATAAATTATTTAAAATAAATAAAAAGTTTTATTATTTAGATTCTGCTATATCCAAAACTATAACCGGGGGTATTTCAGATAGAAAAAGATTTAGTTGTTTATTAGAATATTTTCATATTTTTTATAAAGATAGAAATTATTTGAATGCATCTCTTTTATTTTTTGATCTTATATATTTTTTGTTAAGCAGTTTTTTAAAAAAAATATTAAATGAAAATTTAATACAGAAAATACTTATTTTTAAATATACAATTAAAAATCAAATAAAAAATTAAAAAAAATGATTATATTAGGCTTAAATGTTTTTCATGGGGATGCATCAGCTTGTTTAATAAAAAATGGCATTTTAATTACAGCAATTGAGGAAGAGCGATTTACAAGGGTAAAACATACGGCAGGCTTTCCGGTAAATGCCATAAAATCATGTTTGCAACAATCACAAATTCAAATCGATGATGTGAATTTTATTACTATTAATAGAAATCCAAGTTTAAGACTATTCAAAAAAGTAAAGTATGCACTAGCTAGTGGGTTTTTTATAAAAAAGTTTTTTGATAGATATCAAAATTACAAAAAAGTGAAAAACCTAGAAGACGAATTTCAAAATCATTTTGAGATAAAAAATAGTCTAAAAGATAAAATAAAATTTATTGATCATCATTTATCTCATGCTGCTAGCAGTGTATTGATGTCTGGCTTTAACAACACAAGCTATCTTACTCTAGATGGTTTTGGAGATTTTGTAAGTACCACTATAGGAAGATATGAAAACCAAAAATTTTATCAAATAAAAGAAGTTAATTTTCCACATTCATTAGGAATATTTTATACAATGATGACGCAGTTTCTTGGCTTTAAGCATTATGGAGATGAGTATAAAGTAATGGGGTTATCTGCTTATGGCGAACCAAGATATTGTGATAAAATTTATGAAATTTTAAATTTTTCGAAAAAAGAAATTTTTCAATTAAATTTAAAATATTTTAAACATCACAAAGGAATAGAATCGAGTTGGCTTGAAAATTCACCAGAAATAGAAAATCTTTATACAAATGAATTAATTGAATTATTAGGTGATCCTAGAGATGGTTCATCAGATGTTACATCTTATCATAAGGATGTGGCTGCCTCAGTACAAAATGTATACGAGGAAATTTTTATAAAAATCTTACAATATTTATATGAAATTACTCAAAATCCAAATTTGTGTATTTCAGGAGGATGTGCGTTAAATTCATTAGCAAACGGCAAAGTAAAATTTAATACAAAGTTTAAAAATATTTATGTACCACATTCACCGGGGGATTCAGGAGGATCAATAGGTTCCTCTATGTTTTTTTTAAATAAGAATAAAATTAATTTTAACACGTTAAGCTTTGAAACACCTTATCTTGGACCCGAGTATAATGATGAAATAATAGAAAAAATAATTAATTCAAATAAAGAAAAATTTAATCAAAATAATATTAAACTTAAAAAGCTTAACAAAATAGATTTGCCAAATGTAATTGCCGCAGAGCTTTGTAACCAAAAAATAATTGGTCTTTTTCATGGAAAAAGTGAATTTGGAGCAAGAGCGCTTGGCAATAGATCAATAATAGCCGACCCAAGAAATAAAAATATAAAGGAAATTATAAATCTCAAAATAAAAAAAAGAGAAGGTTTTAGACCTTTTGCTCCAGCTATATTATTTGAGCATGTAAAGGAATGGTTTGACTGCGATGATGAAAATGTAAATTATATGTCAAAGGTTTATCCTGTAAAAAACGAAAAAATAAATTTTGTACCCGCAGTAGTTCACGTTGATAACACAGGAAGATTACAGGCTGTTAAAGAAAAAGATAATTTTTTTTTTTACAAGATAATTGAAAGCTTTTATCAAAAAACAAAAGTACCTATTATTCTAAATACCTCATTCAATGAAAATGAACCTATCGTTAATTCTCCTCAAGAAGCTATAGATTGTTTTTTGAGAACTGACATGGATATTTTAATTTTAGAAAGTTTTTTCATTTCAAGATGAGTAATCATTTAAAAGCTCTCCATATATTAGATGATTTATCAGAAAAAAATTTTAGTATAATTTTGTTAATTAAAAATCTAAAAAATTTTACAATAAAAAATTTTAATTCAGAATTTAAAATTTTAGTTAAAAAAACAAAAAAAAATTTATTTTTCAAAAAAAGTGATATCTATTTATTAAAAGAAAAATTTACTCTCAATAAAATTTTTTTTTTATTTACAAAAATTAAGTCAAATAATATTATTCATATTCACGGATTATGGAATTTAATAAATATTTTATCTATAATTATTTCAATTAATTTAAAAAAAAAATTAATTATCCACCCACACGGCATGTTATTAGAGCAAGCTTTGAATAGCAGCGCGCCTTTAAAAAAAAAGATTAAAAAAATTATTTTATTTTTTTTAAAATTTGTATTGAATAAAAATTGTTTTTTTATTGCAATTACTTCAGATGAAAAAAAATCTATCTATCAAATATTTGGTAATGTAAAAATCATTAAAATTCCGAATGTAACAGAAGTTAAAAAAATTAATCAAAATATTAAATTAGAAAAAAATTTTGTTTATTTTGGTCGAATAAATAAAATCAAAAATATAGATCTCATTATAGATATTTTTTTAAGATCAGATCTTCACGATTCTTTTAAACTAATTTTATATGTAATAAATGATGATGAAAATTTAAAGAAAGAATTAAAATTAAAAGCTAAAAATTCCAAAAAAATTATTTTTAAAGAGGCGGTATATGGGAGAGAAAAAGATAGAATTTTACAAAAATCTTGGGTTAATGTACTTTTATCAAAGAGCGAAGTAATGAGTTACTCCGTATTAGAAGCTGCCAGTTTACAATTGCCCAGCATTGTAACAAAAAATATAAGCTTGAAAAATTTTGAAAAAAATGGAGGAGTTGTCGCTAAAGAGCGAGTTGAAGATATAATCAATAAATTTAGAATTATCTCTCAGTGGACTATCAAAGAAAGATTAAGAAGAGGAACAAAAATAAGAAGATTTATTATCAATAAATTTTCTAAAGATATAGTTTTTAAAAAATATGAGTATTTTTATGGTAAAATTATTTAAATGAAAAATTATGAAAAATTTTTTACTACTAAACTATGTGTTTTTATAATTATTTTTTTTAGCATTTTAGCAATTTTATTTGCAAGATACGTTTATTATTACGATTTGATAAATCAAGACTCAGACGAATACATTGCTTTTGCAAAAGATTTAAAGAACTACTTTACATTGCCCCAACTGGTTGCTGTGAGATTTTTTCCACATGTATTAGTTTTTGTAATTTCAAATGTATTTTCTATATCCACTGAATTTGCTTTTGTATTCTTAAATTATTTTTTTTTTTCTTTACTGGCGGTAATTTGTTTTTTTTATTTTAAACAAAATAAAATTGATAATATATTATCTTTAAGTCTTACAGGCATAGTTATTTTTGGTAATTATGCAATTCTTTATAATATATTTAATTTTTTTCAACTAGTAGATCTATTTACTTATATTTTTATTATTTTACATTTAATTTTTATTTTTCAAAACAAACCAGGAATACTGTTAATTATTTCGCTAATGTCAATTACTACAAAAGAACATCTGTTATTTTTGTCTATAGGTAGTTTTTTAATTCAATATCAAGAATTTAAAGATAAAAATTCTATAATTTTTTTATTTTTAACATTATTACTTTTTATTATAAATTTTATTTTAACATCAAATCAGTCATCCTCAATAGAACTTCAAGATAATCTTCTAAATATAATAATTAATATATTTAATAATAGAGAGTTATATTTAGTTTCAATTAAAAACTGCTTAATTACTGACAAAAATCTTTTTTTAATGTTTCCATTTATTCTTATTTTTTTTCAACATGGTTTTTTTAATTTTATAAAAAAATATTTAATTTATTTAATTTATATGGCGATACCTATCCTATATCCAGTATTAATGTATCACGAAATGGGGCAAAATTTTTTCAGAGTTTTTAATCAGGGATTTTTTATTTTTATCTTATTAAGTCTAGTTTTTTTGGCGAAAAATATAAAAAACGAATTAACTAAATATATATTATTTTTTAGTCCGATTTCTTTTATGATTGATTACTTTTATATTTTTATAAATACGAAACAACATGGCTTTTATAATTATTTTATTGATGTGCGTTACAATTTTTTTTCAGGATTTTATATTTTTAATATATTATTTTTAATAGTGTTGTGTCTAAATAATAAATTTTTTAAAAAAATTTAGTCTTTAATTCTGTCAAATATTTTTTTTAATGATTCAGATCGGATAATTTTGTCAATTTTTTTTTCAAGAATATTAATTTTATTATAAAAATAAAATATTATAATTATCAGTGAAAATATAGCTAAGATTGTTGATATATAAAAAAAACTAACACCTAGTTTTGTCTCAATAAAATTATCTATAGTTTTGGGTCTAATAGATATAAATAAAGAAATTAACCATATTAATAACCATATTATCCCTTCATAGAAATTTAATATTTTATTTTTAATATTTAAAAACGTTAAATATAACATTAGAAATGTTGAAAAAATTATGAGTATTGTTACAATTTCTTTTATAATCATCTTGTTAATCTCCATGAGAATAATTTTATCATCAAAAAAATTCCTTGAATAATATTCATTCCTTTGTAAGGTTCACTTGCAATTGTCTCTATTGGCAACTGTTCTATTTTGCTATTATTTTTTATTAGTTTGCAGGTTATTTCAGCATCAGCAAAATAATGAGTTATGCCTTTAGACTCCCATCTAATTTTTTCTAACATACTTACTTTAAGCACACGTAAACCGGATTGTATATCTTTTATATCTTTTTTGTACAAAAGTTTAAATATTTTTTCGAGTATAAGAGTTCCAATTCTTTTTTTAAAATTTAGTTCTTTTAAATTATTTCTATAACCAACCACGGCATCTAAATTTTTTTCTTCTATTTTTTTACATAGTTTAATTAGATCATTCACGTTATGTTGACCATCTGCATCCATATAGGCGATGTATTTAAAATTTTTTATTTCCGCGTAATCAAAACATGTTTTCATTGAAAGAGATTTTCCAAGATTAAATTCATGTTTAGTAAAAATTATAGGCAATTTTTTTATAATTTCATAGGTTTTGTCACTCGAACAGTTATCTATTACAATTATATGTTTAAATTTTTTTATAAGATTTATAATTAACTTTTCGATATTTTTTTCTTCATTAAATGCAGGTATAGCAATTAAAAAGTTATCAAACATATTTAAATTTTTTATTAAAAAAATTTAATTGTTCAACTCTATCAATTGTAAACCATTTTTTTGGCACTATATCTGAAACAACTAATTTTTTTATTCTAATTAAAGATTTCCATAGTTCCTTAAAATCTTTTTTTTCTTTCATTAAATTGTTTATTTTTTTAGGATTCAATATTTGAATTCCTGAACAGTATATGTCGCTTTTTTTTACTCTTGATAGTTTTTTTACAAAACTATTTTCTCTATGAATGTAATCACCTTCCAATCCCAAAATCGGTTTTACAGGGATTAACATACATGGTGGATTGTTTTTTTTTTTATAGTCAGCAAATATTTTTAGAAAGTCTATACTTGTAATATTATCGCACGTAAGGACTAAGATCGGTTCATTTAAAAGATTAAATGGGAAATTGAAGACCCACCAGCAATTCCCTTTTCCATCGGTATTTATTACTGAATTTACTTTATTTTTTATCACATGTTCTGCAATCATGCTTCCACGATAACCAACAGTAATGTGAATGTTTTTTGCGTAGTTTCTTATTTTTTTTATTCCTCTTAAAATCAGTGATTGATTATGTAATTTTACAAGAGCTTTAGGTATTTTTTTAGTAAGTGGCATTAATCTCATGCCTCGACCAGCGGCGAGAATTATAACATGTTTTATCAATTTCATATTAAAAACCTTTTTTAATTATCTGAGCTATTTCTTTGTTATTTAATTTTTTACATGTTTTCGATGAAATTATTTTTTTTAGTGGTTTTGTGGATTTTTTTATAAAATCTATAATAAAGTACTTTTTTTCATAAAATATCTTCTCTTCACAAAATTTTATTTCATTATCAGATATTAGATACTCATCTTCTCTATCGCCTTCTCTATTTTTAATAATTTTATAGCTACCGCCATAAATTTTAACCCAATTTTTTATAATGTTTATCATTGTTGAAGACTTCATTTCCGGGCACAAAATTTTACCCGCTAAGATATTTTGTTTTTTGATTGCCGTATCAACTAAATGTATAGCATCATCAATTGTAAAAAAAAATCTTCTCATAAAAGGTCCTGTAGTTTGTATCGTTTTATTTTTTTTAAACATATCTCTCCACACAGGCAGAACAGAACCAGTTGACCACGCAACATTACCATATCTCACAATTACAAATTTTGTTTTAGATTTTTTATTTGCTAGATGAAAAATTCTTTCCATTACCGCCTTGCTCAACCCATAAAAATTTTTAATTGGTTGTGTAGCCTTGTCTGTTGATATGCCAATTACAGTTTTGATTTTTTTGTTTATGGCACATCTAGCTAAATTAGTTGACCCTAAAATATTAATATCAGAACATTCAAAAGGATGAGTTTCCGACAGGCCAACAAACTTAGTTGCAGCGGCATGAATTATAATATCTGGTTTGCAATATTCCAGTGCATCGTTAATAGAATTGTAGTTTGAAACATCCATAGGAACACTGGTGCAGCCAGTTAATTTTTCTGCTTCAAAATTATTTTTATTATTCCTTGAGCCTAAAAAAATATTATATTTTTTTTTAAATTTTAAAGCTAAACCTATCCCTAAAAAACCGTTGCCACCTGTTATTAATAAATTTTTTTTCATAAATTATTTTTGATTTTTTCTACAATTATTATTTATATAATATTATAGTTGTTTAAAGGTATTTAATAATTTAAGATTTTTTTATTATGAAAAAAGCATTAATTTTTGGCGTTACTGGTCAAGATGGGGCATATCTATCAAGGTTCCTATTAAAAAAAAAATATACTGTTCATGGTGTTAAAAGAAAATCCTCTTCTTTTAACACTAGTAGGATTGACAGTATTTTTGAAACAGAAAAAAATTTTTTTCTTCATTACGGAGATCTATCCGATTCTATTTCAGTACAGAAAATTATTAATTTAACAAAACCAGATGAAATTTACAATTTAGCTGCCCAATCTCATGTAGGCGTTTCCTTTCAAATTCCAGAATATACTTGTGACGTAAATGCCCTGGGCACTCTTAGAATATTAGAATGTATCAAATTTTTAAAACTGGATAAAAAAATAAAATTTTATCAAGCTGGAACTTCTGAAATGTTTGGAAAAGTTCAATCCATTCCTCAAAATGAAAAAACACCTTTTTATCCTAGAAGTCCATACGGCGTTTCTAAATTGTTTAGTTATTGGATTTCCAAAAATTATAGAGAGGCATACGGTATGTTTGCAAGTAATGGAATTTTATTTAATCATGAAAGTCCATTAAGAGGGGAAAATTTTGTTACAAGAAAAATCACTATTGGTTTAGCAAAAGTAAAACTCGGCATACAAAAAAAATTAATACTTGGTAATTTGAATGCTAAGAGAGACTGGGGTCATGCCGAAGATTATGTAGAGGCAATGTGGAAAATTTTACAGTCAAAAAAACCAGATGATTATGTAATAGCTACAGACAAACAATATTCAGTAAAAGATTTCGTAAATGAAGTTGCAAAAAATTTAGAAATGAAAATTTTTTGGAAGGGTTCTGGTAAAAATACTAAAGTTTATAATCAGAACGGCAAGGTTATCATTGAGGCTAATGATAAATATTACAGACCTGCTGAAGTTGATACCCTATTAGGCGATTCGTCAAAGGCAAGAAAAATTTTGAATTGGAAGCCCAAAATTAGCTTTAAGCAGCTAGCCAGACAAATGACACTCAGTGATTTTGAAGAAATCAAAAAAAAATATTATGAAAATAAAAAAAAATGATAAAATTTTTTTAGCGGGACACAGAGGATTTGTTGGTTCAGCCATTTATCAAAAATTAAAAAATGAAGGATTTAAAAAAATTGTCGTTGTAGAAAGAAAAAAATTAAATCTCCTTGATCAAAAAAATACAATTAGATTTATAAAAAAGCATAAGCCTAAGTTGGTTATTATTTGTGCCGCTAAAGTTGGCGGAATAAAAGCAAACATTAATTATGGTGCAGATTTTATATATGAGAATTTGCAGGTTCAAAATAATTTAGTATATGGGTCATATATTAATGGAGTTAAAAAATTAATATTTTTGGGATCAAGTTGTGTATACCCAAAAAATTTTAAGAGAAAAATTAAAGAAACTGATCTCTTAAGTGGAAATCTAGAAAAGACAAACGAACCTTATGCAATTGCTAAAATTGCCGGAGTTAAGATGTGTCAGGCATTTAATAAACAATATGCTACCCAGTATCTAACATTAATGCCATGTAACGTTTATGGTCCCGATGATAATTATGATTTAGAAAAATCACATTTTCTGGCAGCAATTCTAAAAAAAATTTATGACAGCAAAATTAGAAACAGTAAGGTAATTAAATTATGGGGAACGGGTGTAGCGAAAAGAGAGTTACTATTCTCAGAAGATTTAGCCGATGCAGTAATCCATTTTATAAAGAAAAATAAAGTAAATCATAGTTTAATTAATATTGGTTCAAAAAATGAATTATCGATAAAGTCTTATGTAAAAAAAATACTTAAAATCCTTAATATTCAAATGAGAGTTCAATTTGATGGCAATAAAAGTCTTGATGGAACATTAAGAAAAAAATTAGATGTTTCATTAGCAAAAAAATATGGCTGGGAGGAGAAAACGAGTTTTAAAGAAGGTATATTAAAATCTTATAATAGCTTAAACAAATAATTATAATAAGTTCAACAATGCTTAAATTTGAGAGATTTAGTAATTTTATTTATTTAATTTTACCTATAACAACTATTCTAGGTAATGCAGCGCTTAACATTAATATATTATTTATAATTTTTATTTTTTTTATTAAATTTATTAAAAATGATATTAAAATTAATCGTTCTTTTCTTAATATTATCATCATTTTATTTTTCTTTATTATAACAAACTATTATTTTAGTCAAAATAAAGCATTGACCCTACAAGGTAGCAGCGGGTTGATAAAAAATATATTATTGTTTTTAAGTTTATACTTATTTTTTAGCGAAGAAAAAAAAAAAAAAAAATTTCTTAAAGTATCTTTTATTATCTTATTATTTGTATGTTTCGATACATTTGTTCAGTATATTTTTAAATATGATTTATTTTTAAATCATTTTGATGAAAGTCATGGAAAAAGATTGTCAGGACCATTTGGAAGTGAATATGTGGTAGGTGCATTTATTTCTAAAATGATGTTTTTTGTTTTAGCTTATATTGTCTATTATAAAAAAAATGATTTCCTTTTATATCTAAGCGTTACTATATTTCTAACTATAATTTTTTTATCCCAAGAAAGATCGGCATTCTATATTAGCTTAATAGCATCGCTAATATTTATTATTTTTTCTAGAGGTAAGATTAAATTTAAACTTATATCTATATTAATTTTTATTTTCATAAGTTTATTTTTTATTTTTACAGATAAAACTCTAGGAAAAAAATATATTGGACAAACGACGCAACAGTTAGGGATTTCGAAACAATATGAATATTTGACGGATACAAAATCAGAACAAGTTGGCGATTTTGCTATTGAAAGTTTTTGGGATAGCAGATATGGAGCGCATTTTTTGACGGCTTACGCAATTTTTAAAGATAATAAATTTTTTGGAAGTGGTATTAAAACTTTTAGAACCGAATGTTCAAAATCAAATTATGCAAACATTAAATCAAAATACGTTGAACTTAGATGCAACACTCATCCTCATAATATTTTTTATGAAATAATTTCAGATGGAGGAATATTTTTGTTTGCCTATTTTTTAATAACAATTTCTATTTTAATTTTTTTAAACTTAATTTATTTTTTAAAAAGTTTTCATAATAAATATTTATTAAACTTAATGATGCTCTTTGTTCTTTTTTTTCCTATTCAAACAACCGGATCTTTTTTTTCAACATTTAATGGGATTTTTTATTGGATGTTACTTTCTCTAATTGTTCAATCCTCAGGAATAAAAATTCTTAATACCTCGTTTAAAAAATAAAAAAATAATTAAATAAAATAAAAAACAAAAGGGTATCAAAATTTTGAGGTCAGAATAAAATTTACTAAGAAAAAAAGGTATAACCGAAATAGCCACATAAAATACAAAGCATTTTTTTTCACCAAAAGATTTAATTATGTAATGATGTAAATGATTAAAATCTGCTCTTGCAATTGATGTTTTTTTTATTGATCTTTCAATTACAAGTCTAGTCATATCTATACCGGGAATAAAAAAAATTAAGAAAATTTCGTCGCAAAAAAATGTCCTTACCGTATTATAATCTTTTATGTAAAATATTGGTATTAACGTTCCTAATAAAAAAACACCAGAATTACCTAAAAAAGAAATATTTGTTAAATTTACAAATAAACAAATAATTAACGTAATTAAGGTTAAAATCTCTAAATCAGTTCCATATCCTCTTTCAAAAATTAAAATAGAAATAAAAAAAATACTTAAAGATAAAGCAATGCCATTTGCTCCATCTGAGAAATTTAAAAAATTACAAAAAATATATATAAAAAAAATTGTTATGAATATTGAAGAATGTTTAAGAGAAATTGTGTTTTCAAATAAATTTTTAAATCTCATCTCATGTAAAATTAAATTACTTTCCAAAGGAACGAATAGTATTAAAATAAAAAATATAGTGACAGTTTTCGTTAATGGATTTAAGTTTTTTAAATCATCAAAATAGCCTAAAAAGTAAGATAGATTTATCAGGACCAGAATGATCAAATTCAATTTTGTCACAGATTCCAAAAAAAAATTTATAATTAAAAATGAACTGATATTTAATAAAAGAACTAATCCGATAATTAAAGAAATAGGTTTTTTTTGTAATTTTTTTTTTCTAGAGGTCTTTGGAATATCATAAAGATTAATTATTTTGCTAATTTTGTGAAGAAAAAATAAAGATATAATCCCGGGTAATAAATAAAAAATATACATTGTATTAAATTTATCCAAAATAATTATTTGTTATAAAATATTAAATTTAACTATATTGCATTATTATCATTTTAAAAAACAACTTTAAAAATAGATATATATGTTTCGTTTTTTCGATACATTTTTTAATTGTTATAGGGCCCAGTTTTTGAAATATTCTTTTCTGTTTTGTTAATTGATTATAATCTTTTATTATAAATTTGGTGATTATTCACAATGAAAGTAAAAAAAAATATTAAGGTATCAATAATAACTGTTGTAAGGAATGGTTTGCCATTCCTTGATGATTGCATCAAGTCCTTTAAACTCCAGGATTATAGCAACAAAGAATTAATAGTTGTTTTTTCAAAATCAAAAGATTCAACACTCTCATATCTAAAAGAAAAAAAAATAAAATTTTTTAAGGAAAATAAATTTGGAATATATATAGCAATAAACAAAGGTTTAATGAAAGCCACAGGAGATTTGGTTGGAATACTTCATTCCGATGATATTTTTTTTGACACTAGAGTTATAAGTGATGTTGTAAAAAAATATAAAAGCAAAAAATTTGATATTTGCTATGGCAATGTTTGTATTTCAAAAAAAAATAACCTTAAAGCAATTCTACGAAAATGGCAATCATCCAAGTTTGATTATAAAAAATTTTATTATGGGTGGATGCCACCTCATACTTCTATTTTTATAAATAGAAATCTTGTAAAAAAAAAATATAGTACCAAATATAAAATATCTTCTGATTACAAATACATTTTAGATAATTTCAAAAAAAACAGTAAAGAAATTTTTTTCTTCAATAGATTTATCACAATTATGCGCAGCGGAGGTTTAAGTAGTTTAAATTTAAAATCATATATATTAAAAAGTAATGAAGATTATTTGATCCTGAAAGAGAAGTTTTTATATCCGAGATTAATTTATTTATTAAAAATTTTTATAAAAATATCACAATTTATTTTTTTTAAAATAAAATTTAATACAAATGACAAAATTTATAAAGAAATTATAAATAAAAAAATTTATAATTATTAATTAATTTAAATATACAATCTCTATAGTACTTAATTACTTAAAAATTTTAATTTTCACAACATTTGTTTGTAAAAAAAGAAATTAGTAATTTTACATGATAAATTTTTTTATTTTGTTACTAATAACAATCGGGTAATTTTTTATAATCAAACTCATAAAGATATAAATTTTGCTCTATATTATTTCCTTTATTAAAAGGATTTCGAGTTACCGAGGTTTTAATTTTCTCAGTTTTTTTTATAAGTTTACCAACGCAATTTTCGAAATTAATATTATTAATTTTTTTGTTTTGAATATTGTTTGATTCCATAAAAAAAATATGCGTAGGTTTTTTATCTTTTAATAATTCTATTAATTTAATATCGCGGTCATTCTTGTTATGCATAAATTCAATAAAATCTCCTGAAATAACATCAAAATCGGCTAAAGAAATTGACCTGTGAGTTGATATTATTACTGCATTTTTAGGAACATTTGAATTTAGCCATTTAAAAATATTATAACCATAAGCCTTTTCAATTAATACTTTTTCTCTTAAATCTTTGTTGATTGATCCAACACTAATATTTGAAATTCCATAAATTAATAGAATATTGAATGTTAAAAATTGAGGAATAGAAATAATTTTTAAAAAATTTATATTATTAACATTTCTCTTTTTTAAGTTAAAACTTAAGTAAACTAAAGCCCAAATAAATATTTCAAAATAAAATCTGGGTCTGCTTTGCGAGAATAAAACTGTAAGTATAAATAATAATAAGACTAAAATAATACCATTATTATTTTTCTTAAAATTTTTAATAAATAAAAAAATTACAATTAGGGATGTGTAGCCCAATAATTCTGTAACAGTTGAAAAATTTTTTGGGACGATAAAATAAAAAATACTTTCAATTGTTAAAGGAGGGCCTTTTAGATGACTAATAAAATTATTTTGGGATGGAAAATCATTAGGAATTAAAATTAAAAAGTTTTTAAAATCTAACTTTTCAAAATAATTTAGCTTCAATAAATAAAATGGAATTACATAAACAAAAAGAAATAAACTTAATATTATAATTAATTTAAATAGATTTAATTTTTGAAATATTTTTTTATTAAAGCATAAAAATAAAAATATTATTAAGCTGCTTAATACAAATGATATTTTAGATAATACATTTATAGTTAGTATTGATCCTATTATAAATAAAAAAAAAAAGTAGTTAAATTTTTTACTTAAATTTAATGCTAGAGCAAATGAAATAGCAGAACCAGCAATTAAAATTAGATCAGGCTTGAGACTCCCCGTATATTGAAATAATAACGGCGATGACATGATTAATATAGTTAATAAAAAAAAGATATTTTTAGTTATTGAATTTTTTTTTAATATTCCAATTAAACTTAAAATTGAAGAAAATTGAATAAGCGAAACTAGTTGTTCACAACCATTCGCAAAACCAAAAATACTTAAGGTGTCTAGAGCACCAAATAAAAAAGATTGAAAATATAACTTATCATATATTTCTTTTTTATTTAAATAATCCAGGGCTATTTTTCCGTGGTAGGCTAATGAGTCAGCATTTGTAATTGGGCCTAGGCTCCACAAAAATAATAAAAATAGTGAAGTAAATAAAATTTTATCTTCAAAAGAATGTTTTACCAGATAATTTCTTTTCCGAGTTATGTGATTAAATATATTTATTGTGCCTGCTAAAATTAGTATAAAACCTAATAACTGAAGAACAAAATTATTAACTTTGATAAAAAAAATTAAAGGAAAAATTAACAATACTAAGCAGTACGTTGCTATAGTAATTGCTTGGTATTCATGGCTAGAAATGAGGGAAATAATTTTTCCAGCCTTAGAATTATTTAAAATTAACGTTCCAAAAAAATAAAGCCCAGATATAATTAAAATTGATAAGATCGCACTGATAGGCTGATTATATAAATAATTATTTATTGCCATTCTTTATTATAAAGTTAGATTTGTATCTAAATTAATATTTTATTTTTTATCATTCGTATTTTATTAAATTTTTTTTTTGCCATAAAATAATGAAAATTTCTGTAATAATACCCGTATATAATGAAGAAAGATATGTTGAGAAGATTATTTCTAGAGTTCATCTAATTAATATTGAAAAAGAGATAATTGTAGTCGATGACGGCTCTAATGATAACAGTTTGAAAATTATTAAAAAATTAAAAATTAAAAATTTAAAAATTGTCGAAAATTTCAAGAATTATGGAAAAGGATACTCAATTAGAAACGGCTTAAAATATGTGAGTAATCAAATTGTTATTATTCAAGATGCTGATTTAGAATATGATCCAAATGATTATTTTAAACTAATAGAGCCTTTTAAAAAAAATAATATATCGATAGTCTATGGCAGTAGATTTCTTGGAATTAAAAGAATTATTTTAAATAAGGGAATAAACTATAATTTTAGAGCTTTAATAAATTTAGGTCTAACTTTTTTATTTAATTTTTTTTATAATCAAAAAATTACCGACGTTCATACTTGTTATAAAGTATTTGATAGTAAAATAATTCCATATTTAAATTTGAAAGAAAATGGCTTTAGTTTTTGTCCAGAATTTTCAGCAAAAGTTTGTAAATTAGGTTATAAGATCTATGAAGTTCCAATTTCATATAATCCTAGATCAAAATCAGAAGGTAAGAAAATTACCTTTTTAGATGGATTTTATGCTATTAAAGCTATAATTAAATTTAAGTTTTTTAATTAATTATAATTTTCTTTTATTTTATTGAATATTAATGAAAAAAAAAATTTTTATTTTTTTTCTTGAATTATTAACTAATATCCACCTTAAAAGAATATTTAAATTTTTTAAAAAAA
>Ga0129333_10003131_pt1 | contig 15461 bp, 23 predicted proteins | sample CPB6_08_DNA_FD_94474 | JGI IMG/M metagenome (GOLD analysis project Ga0129333, IMG submission 94474) | Freshwater to marine salinity gradient microbial communities from Chesapeake Bay, USA - CPBay_Sum_0.6_0.8_DNA | ecosystem: Environmental > Aquatic > Marine > Coastal | place: USA: Chesapeake...
AACCTTGCTTATCCAAGCGAGAGATGATAGTGTCGAAGTCAGCCAGAGTTGTGGGGTTACCACCGCCCCATACGTTTCCACGGTTGTTAACAACGTAGAAGATACCCTCAGAACCTTTGTTACCAAAGTTGGGGTTCAATGCAGCGTTAGCAGCACCAGAGCCAGACTCAGCAGGAACTGCCTCGATCATTGCAGTCTCAAGGTAGTCCTCGAAACGCAGACGAGTCTCGTGCTCACTCTTCAGGTACCACAGGTATCCAGTAGCACCGTTCTCGGTAGTTACTTCAACCCATCCGATCTGAGCCATGTCAGAACCACTAACAGCGTACTTGTCCTTAATGATGATAGGGCTGTTCTGGAAGATTTCATCTTCTGCCTCCAGAGATCCAACCATACCTACAGTTCCTTTCTTGAACTCAGAACCATAGATCCATACGGATACAGTAGCAGTGATAGCGAATGTTTGACCGGGACCCTCATAGTAAGCTACTACGAAAGTGTCGGTTGTGGTGTTAACAGAAGTAACGATACCCTTGTTGCTAAGACCGGTTGTGTTATCAGAAATGAAAACAGTCTGACCGGGACGGATAGCGATAGCAGTTACGTTAGCATCGTTTACGGTGATTGTAGCAGAGTCAGAACCAGCAGCAGCAGAAGTAGCACAGTTTGTGTACTTAGTGTGCAGACGACCTTGCTCAGCCCACTTAATCAAGTCAGAGTTAGAGGGCATCTCAGCTCCAACCATACGGAGGAAGGAAGCTACAGTGCGATTACCATAACGCTCAAACTCCTTCTCGTAAGTATCAGGAAGATACTGGTTCAAGAAGTTGAAGTTGGTAATGTAGTTTGTCGACAACGGGACCTGCTCAGCACTTGGCTGTAACTGGAACCCGGGGGTAGATAATACAGGCATTTTTTTTCTTTTTTAGTTTATACTTTTTTTATGCTGCGGATTTTGAGTCCTTTACCGGAATCGGGGTTTACCGCTTTAATTTGTACCCCACCCTTACCTACAACCTCTGGTGCTCTACGCTCAGACATATTTATATTTTTAGTCTTACGCATTACATCTTCAGTCGCATCGGCAATGCCTTGCTCGTAAAAGAACTTGGCAAACCTGTCGGGATGCATAGCTACCGCTAAAGACTTGTGATATCCTGCCGCATCCTTAATCATCCCAGTCTCGTCCAAAAACTTATTAATAAAGTTCATTGGAGTTGTCTGAGCTTTCCTAAGTTCTGCTGCATCTGCTGGTGAAAACTTAAGTGAGCGGTCGTTTATTTTGAATTCAAAACCTTTGAACTCATTGCTGAAAACCTCATCAGTCTTCTGCTCGAACCAGCCACGCTTACGTTCATTCTCCTCTTGCAGAGTTTTAGCGCTGCTAATATATTGCTTATAAGCTTCGAACTCCTCTCTTTCAGCGTCTGGAATAAAACCCGACCTTGACTCAAGGGGGATTTTGTATTTTTCCTTATGCTCGTTGAAGAACTTTTTTGCTTCAGCAACAGCTTTTTTCTTAGCGATTTTTACTTTCTTGACTTTAGACTCATCGTCGATATCTTCATCGTACCTGTAGTCGTCCATCAAGACATCAATATCTTCACTATCCAAACCCTGCTGGGTAATAGATAGATACTCTTTTAGGATTTCATCTTGGTCCATCGACTCGTAGTCCTTATTCAACTTGAGAAAGTCCTCGAATCCACGACCAGTTTCTTTCCTATACTTCATATAAGCAGCAACGTCTTCTGGCATATCTTCCGCCTGCTGACGCTCGGAAACCAACTCATCAAATGAATTGATCTGCTTATTGTATCGCTTACCGATATATGAAAGAACTTGCTCTTCGGTAAGATCAATCTCCTTTGGTGTTTCCGTTTGAGATATCTCTGGCTCCGGCTCTTGAGCCTTTGGTGGCTCTGGCTGAGACAGATCTATCTTTGGGATAGAATTGGAAGCTGGCGGCTCTGCGCTACCCACCTCCTGCTCATGCTTTTCAAGAAGTTCTTTCTCAACCTCTTGTACTCCCTTGGGTTCACCCCCATCAATTGCTCTTACCTTAATTTCCATTTGATTAAATTTTACACAAAATTATACAAAAAAACAATAGTCTTTTATCTAGGAGAGAACTCAGCAAAATCAAAACCATCTAAGCTGTCCTCATTAGACTCAAAGCTCTGAGGCGGCAGGTTGTTCTTCCTTTGATTTATTAACTTAGACTGCTCGCTATTCTGCTGGCTTATCCTTTTAGCCTTCTCTTTTTCACGATTCTGCTCACGCTCAGAAAGTGATGACTCCTTTATACCAGCAAGCTGCATGCTATACTCAAACTCAGTAGCCATTAGATCCTTCTTCATTTCAGCCTCGGCTCTCATCTTCTCAATCTCAAAAGCAACTTCAGCCTGCTTGATTTGCATCTTTGATTGAGACTCGGCTTGTATCTTCTGCATTGCAACCTGAGCTGCTAGCTCCTGAGACTTAAGCTGCTGCTGTGCAATCATAGCCTGCTTCTGCATCTCCATCTTCTCCTCACGCTCCTGCTTCTTAACTCTCTTGAGTTTGAGTAACTGATTGGCAAGCTTGATGTTCTTTATCTCTCTTATATCTATTGCGTCCTCAAGGTTAATGTCTCCCTTAGACAGAGCCATCTGGATGTTTGCCTCGAGCTGAGCTTTCTGCTCCTCGTCTGGAGATATCTCTATAAAGATGCCAAAGTCATAGATGTAAAGGTCCTTGATTTCTTCTAGGATAGACACATTATACTTACCGATCTTATTTGCAAAGTCATCTTTGAAGTCTGCGTACTGCAAAATATCAGCTACCCTGTACGTCAAAGCCTCTGCAAGTGATCTGTAAATAAACTGACCGCCCTCCAATATATGTCTGGTGGCTGTGTTGGAGTTCAATGCTGCAAGCTTCTGAATCCCTACTAATGAATTAGGGTCAGGCATGGACCCATCCCTAGCCTCATTAAGCCCTGTGACAGAACGAAGCATTCCTAGGTAGTGGTTGTAGTTTGCAATCAGCATCTGCGTTTTGCTGGCTCCAGAGTTTGAAGTCAGCTGCTGGATGGGTACACGTGCGTTGTTAAAATCGCCGTCCTGAGTGTAGCTTCTACCAATAACACTACCTGTCTGGAAGTATAGCCTCAAGGCATCCTCTGGGTTGTATGCGTTCCCAGTTCCAAGGTCAACCTCGTTGAGACCATCAGCATCAATGAACACCCCATCCGGTACAGTTCTAGCAATAACCTGCTGTAGCTTAAGGTGTGTAATCTGAATAAGATCCGCAAACGGGATCATCCTACGAACCAGAGACTCAATAACTCCTTTGTATAATCTTGGGGCTACAGCAATATAGTTTGGTATGGCGTGCTGAGAGGCTGACTTAGGTCTGACCATATTCTCTGCAAGCTGCCACTTCAATAAGATGTTTGTCCCCATGACCATGATACCGTTGTACCATACGTCAATGGTTTTCTCCATCTTCTCAAAGTTACCCTCCTCCATCATCTCTACTGGCGGGTTAAACTGATCGTCCTTCTCGATAACTCTAGCCCCTCCGCCCTCTAGGATTTTCTTCTTATAGACCATCTTCTTAGTGGTCTTATAATTAAAATATAACAGCGTGCAGGTATCCCTATAGAATAAACTGTTCTCATAAAACTGAGACACGTTGAAATAGTTATACCAGTTCTGACTATATTTTGAAATCTCATCTAGATCCTCTCTTGTAAGGGTTGGGTCAATCTTAAGCAGCTCAGTGACAGGAAGGGTCTTTATCTCCCCCCAGTAAAAACAATCCCTAAAGTATGGGTCCTCTGTGTAGCTATACACAATGTTAGCCGGATCAACATACGAAACCTCAACCCCAGCCCCCGGCAGGAACTCATGCTTTAAGCATCCAATCCCAAGAACCGTAAGGTCATAGTCTAATCTCTTTCTTAAATCGTGGTAGTGGTTCTCGTCAAGTATAGTATTGATAGCCTCCTCTTCAGCAATCTCTATAGCCGGCTTGTACTTAAGCTGCATGTACAGGCTAAGCTCTTCATCATTCTCTGGAAGCTGGTCAGGGTCCATGATGAATGGGTTTACGCCTGTCAAATCCTGAATGGTGGTGAGGGTGTCTTTTGCAACCATCTGCCCCTCAATCATATCTTGAAATTTGCTTCTTTTCGCCTGAGACATAGCGTCTTGAGCGTAAGCCTTTACCTTAAATAATCTATCAGACATTCCATTGACAACGATGTCAACGAACTTTGGTAAAATAGGAACAGGCGTCCAGTCCAGATTCAAATAAGATAAGTCGCCATCAATGGCAAGCTCGTTCTTATATTTCTGAACAGACTGTTCACCACGAGCATACAAACGGAGACGGTGAAAATCACGCCACTGCCCATAGTATCTACACTGATTCCCATCTTTCCTAAACCATTCATACTGAATAGCCTGACCAACTTGCAAACCAAATTGGTCGCTTGCTTTTTCAGCATCTGATACAAATTGACTAGGGAACCCCGTAGATGTTATGTTTATTAAGACATCTTTCATCTAATAATTTGACTTGTACTGCCGTGGTTGTTATACCTAGCAAAGTTAACGCTAATTTTATTCTCTTTTTTTTCAGGTACGTACAGGTGTTTTTGGTTTGCCATAATAGCCAGACCCGAGCTAATACAGGCATCAAACCTAGTCCTGTCGTTGATATCAAATTTAGCCCAATCCTCCAATGTTCTGGTGAATGGCATGGTCCCCATTATGTCCGGCTCTCTGTATGTACCCGACATATCAATACCTATATGCTTTTCTATGTATGACTCAATAGCTGTGGCGTGAGCCTGCTTTACTTCTTCAGATGTATTCGGAATCCCTCCGAGCTCACGCTCAGTTTTTGACAGCTTTGTGTAGTGTCGATCTGGTCTGTTCATACAGAAATGCCTATACCCCCTGTTCTTAAAATGATATAGTATCCTAGGTTTGTTGTTCTCTATAAGGATAGGCATCCCATAAAATACACAAGCCATCAACACTTCCTCGAAAAAAATCTCTGCCGTTTGTGGACGAGCTATGTACTCAAGGAAGAACTCGTTGACCGGAGCGTCATCCATATGGAACTTTGTCAGACCATGCAGCGCTCCATTGGAACCCCTACCACCAACCACGGCAGATATGTCATATGAGTCACACCCGAAAACGCCTAGGTGTTCATTGCCCGGATACTTAGCCCCACCCTTGGTTACTACGTTGTTCTGTAGGTTCTTCTGTGGGACCCAGCTGATCAGAAACCTTCCCCTGCTGTCTGGAGTCCAGACCACCTCTGAGTCCTTCACCCCATCCTTCCAGTGGAATGACCCCCTAGTCAGGTAGTGCTCCTTAATCATGGAGTCGTTATAGTCTATCTGCTGGTATATCTTAGTCAGGTTAAAAAGAGACTGCTTGCTCTCGTCCCTAAACGCATGGGACTCTGTCCTCGGGAACTGTCTGTAGTATTCGTTCAGTGCATCTGGATCGGACTTTAATGAATCAACCTCAGCCTCCCAGTAATCTATCGCCCCATTCGTAATCCAAGCCCCATCGACACCCCTTAGCTTGCCGTCCGGCTTCCTGAATACTGGCATCCCATAGATATCAATGAAGCCCTCCATGTTCCACTCCATTGGAATAAACAATGAGTATAGACCGCTCTTAGTCTGACCGTTTGCGTTTCTATCTTTTACGTTTGAGTCCTCGTACAGCTTCTTGTAGTTGTCTCCACCCTTACTGAGTGCATTCGAGGTAGACCCCATCAGACACTTACCAATAATCTTACTGCCCAATCGAAGACAGGTCTTAGTGACACGCCAGTTGTTTAGGATGTTATTCGGCTTAACCCACTTAGCGCTTTCATCGTGAGCTAAGAACAGGAGCTTTTCTCCATCGTATGAGTTCTCCTCTGTATTCTTCCAGTCTATCGTTGTATCAAGACCATCCATGCTCTCCCCATCCACGTTGTGCATGTTCTTCTTAGTAATCTTAGACGCAGGCACCCGATATGCCAGCTCAGTCTTAGGCTTATCCATACCGTCCATGATGGGTCTAAAGAAGAAAGGCAAGCGGCTGTTAATTGGGACAACCTTATCTGTAAACATCTTCTTTGCATCAGCACCTGTCTTTGATAGTATACCAACCCTAGAATCTCTGGCAAGGGTTGCAATGTTAACACACTCAGAAGATGACATAAATGAAAACCCAGAACGACGGATCTTAAGATATATCATTCCGAAGGATCTATCATCAGCCCTACAAGCCTCCCAGAAAATAAAGAATATCCTGTTGGCTTCACGGTAGTCGGGGTACCCGATATCTATACTAGACCACTGAAGATACATCCAGTGCGCCCCAGTTATATAGGTGGGCTTGCCATTATTCATGAACCAAAACCCCTCTTCCCTGTAGTCAAACTGCTTCTCTATGTAATCAACCCACCTGTCCTTAAACTCGGCAGGCATCTCGTTCCAATGGAATATAGACTGTATCTTGGATAGCTCCTTTGGCAAATCAACCCTATCCCAGTACTGATCCTCCTTTAGTTCACTTCTTGAGTAAATACTATCCGGTTCTGCCGGAAGCGCAATTGCAAGTCCAGATATTTCAACAACCTCTCCTATACGACCAGTCTTTGATATTACGACCATATCGTACTTCTCGTTGTACCCATACCTCCAAGCCTTAGCATTATTCTTTGAGGACATAACGCTCTTCGGTACGTAGTCTACGAGAACCCTATAGATACTATTGTTTACTTCTTCTTTCAGCAAAGCCCTGCTTTGTTTCAGTTTTATTTAACCCCTTCTCAGACATCTCTATACTTTCACGCTCAGCTTCTATCCTGTTAAGAATCTCGAACGCATCAAATATAGCTAGCTTCTTTGTGGCAGCAGCATTCTTAAGCCTGTCCGCAGCAAGCTCATCGTCTGGGTCCGGCTTTATTATCTCCTCCTTTGCAACCTTAATAAGTTGTTCCACAGCCCTATGCCCTGCCTCAATAATTTTTAACTTTATCTCTTTCATTTCTTTTCTCTTAGAAAGACAACCTGTATCAGCCTTGATGATTCACCAGCACCAAAGTTCTCAAATATATTTCTATGGTGCGGAAGATTTGAATCGAACATGATAGCCCTATTAAACTTTGAGTATACAACAGAGGCTATCTTGCCATCGAGATCATATACCGTTGTACCATCATTTTCAGGATGCTGCTTACTTAAATATAGTATAGCTGTTATATCCCCCATCATATCATCAGTGTGCATGAAGTTGGGTTCCTCCTGATTTAAGGGAGACATCCTAATAAAGTTCCAAGCCACCTCAAAAGAGTCGCCTGCTATGCTTAAAACATAGTCAGAAAACTCGTCGTTATTCCTTGGCTGTATACCCTTGAATAAATTCTTACCATCAAAGACATCAGAGAACTGCCTAGAATATATATCGACAACATACTCGTTAGGGTCATGCAGCACGTTATCTATTACCATCATATTCATAGAACCATTGTTATTTGATGATCAAACATTCTATACAGCTTCTCACCATCAACATTAAACTCGTACTCGCTATCTGGCGCAAAGCATACCTTGTCACCAGAACTAACCCCCTTCTCAGTCATGTATCCATTTGGATACACCATAATACCCATCAGAGGCTCTTCGGAGAATGGCTTCTTGATGTATGAGTCTGTAACTGGGATCGGCTTAACAAAGCAGTACTTATCGTATGCTATCCATTTGTCATCACGCTTATACATGAAGAACTGATCAGGGTCAATAAAGAATATATCATCCCTAAAAAAGCTCTTGCCGCTTCTTTGCTTACCCCTTATGTCGTTGTAAAACTTAAATACATTATGGTGAACTAGGAGTATATCTCCTACCATAACAGGACCGATGTAGTTTATTGGAAGCTCTACGACTTCTGCGTATCTATTAGAAAACTTGTGGTCCTCCTCCGAAGTGCTAACTATAAAATCAATCCCACCAATTTTCTTTGTGTTGTCGTATCGCTTTCCGTTCACAGGTTTTACTATGAAGCAGAAAGGTGATTTCATTAATATGATATATTATATTCGATTGATACAGGCACGGTGTGGGTAAACTCCTTCCATAACATCACCTCGCTTTTTTCATTTATGATATAAATCTTAATTGACCCAGAAGATGAATCAAACTTAATAAGATGTATCTCATTGGTTTCGTTCAGCACCTTCTGACCAACGATGTAATGCATCGCCCCACCCTTATAATCAGGTCCTATTGAAACCTTGCGAATGTCCATTTTATCCTATTTTCCAGATTGCAATTTCAGCAGATGGAACGTTAAGCCATCCCGCTGTTGCTGAGAATGGAGCAAGACCGCCCAAAGCAGTACCAGTTCCAGATATTACAGTCATTAACTCAAATCCAATTGTATCAGAAGCAGAAGCCTGATACATGATCCCATATTCATAGCCAGAACTAATGTTTGGATTACCGCTTACGAATATAGGTCTTGACCTGAACACCTGAGATCCATTAATTAACCCCCTAAACAAAAGATATGGAGATACAGAAGAAAGCGGACCAAGAGATACTGCGTTAATAAAAACATTTATCGCATACGCCCCAGCCTGATTAAATGTAATTAAACCGCTGGGAGTAATAGTTACCTGAGCATTAGAGAAAAATCCCCCGAATGTAACAACAATTGGCGTGTCAAAAGCGGTTGTATTCTGAGTGGACGTAGATGGTCTGTTAGCTACTAATGTAGCCGTAGCACCACCGCCGCCGGGAGCTGTTTGCCACTGAGCAGGAAGAGACCCCCCCTGACTAACAAGAACCTGTCCGCTTGTCCCAAAAGAACCGTTACTGGAAAGCTTTCCAGTAATAGTAATATCAGTAGACGTCAATGAGTTTGATCCTAGGTTTACATTCCCGATAGCCCCAGTGTAAGGAACGAATCCATTAGACCCAGTCTGAGAACCAAACAAAGCAAAGATCGAACTAAGGGTGTAGTTCTTAGTTTCATTATTGGTATTAACCTCCGTACCTATAAGTTTGTCACCAAACTGCGGGTTCCCATCAACTGCGTATGAACTAATCTTTCCCATAGGTTACCTCCCCTGTTTTGATATTTATTACGGCGTTAGCTCCGTACTTTTCAATAAGTTCTTTCTCATTCACACTAAACTCATCACGAAGCTGCTTGATCTGAGAAAGGATTGAATGCTTCTGAATCTCAATATCACCCAAGGCAATCTTAGCCTGAGTGAAAGTGTTGTTCATTTCCTGAATCTTGGTCAGCTCTTCTTGAGTTAATTGCTTGTTTTCCATTTTTATTTGATTTTTACAAAGATAACTATTTTTCAAGGATACTTTTCCATCCTATCTCCCTTTGATATCTAATGCCCCATCCACTGTTTGACCTAGAAAGGCTGAGCACATTTCTATTCAACCTCATACCAAGAGACACATCGTACCCATTCTGCCACCCAGTTACGCCAGCGACAATGTCTTTATCCCTCTGCGATATAACAGCCGTCTTCCTTCTGTTCTGGAACCTGACATTCATTGAGTCGATTCTGTTTCTAGAGAGCTTCTGTCTAATTACAATGAGGGCGCTAGAATCATTCTTGACTGTATCGCTGTACTCAACTATCGCATGATAGTCTCTCATAATCGCCGCAGTATCAACGTGTTCCATAACGTATGTAGTGTCACCATCCTTTATGATAGTATCATATGATGTTATCGTATCCCTATATGTTATCTTGTATGGCACCGGCTTATCCTTGTATACCATATACGGAATAGAATCGCCGGGAAGATACTTAATATCGACACCGGGCTTTGGCTGACACTGCTTCATAAGAATGAATACAATGATTGCCGCAACCAAGGCAGACAATACGTTCTGAATGGTGTTTCTATTTATCGAAATCTTGATCATAATGACTTAAGCATTTGGATCATTTTGGGGTGTGGGTAGATGTCAACCTTGTCTGCCCTAACAGAGTTATGAGTAAACACCCCACTCTCCCCCCGAAGAGCCCTTTGGGTAACAGTCCAGATGTCCTCGTTGTACTTAAGAGGGATTCCGTATCTGTCCTTCCAAAGCAGTAGCAGGTCCTTGACGGATTGTATCTGAGCGTCAGAGTAGTTGTGGAAGTAGATGTGTCTTTTGTATGGGACATCAAGCTTTATCACGTCCTTTTCTGGAACCTCGCCACCAACATAGTTATAGAACTTGCCACCAGTAAAGCTAAGCTGACCCCAGTTGCAGATCTCAATGCCAATTGAAATCTTATCTAGGTTTATGAATGGTACACCGAATGCATCAAATACCGATCGCTTAACCCCCAAGTGATAAGCCCAGTATCTAGAGCTGAACCCTTGAACAATCTTACCATCCCCATCTGATGAACCCGGACCAGCGATAGCAACACATGTAGCTACCCTCTCTGGGTTAGAAGCCCACCACTTAAATACATTTGTGCCACTAGAATTGCCAGCAGTGTGATGGAGATATATCTGCTTCTTTGGATACTCCTCCTGAATATACTGACCAGTCGGGAATTGAGTTTGGATTATATTCATCTTCCTTGCCCCCTGTATGGTTTTTTGTATAGCTTACTCTTTTTGTTATTGCTAGTCTTTGTCTTAGCCTGTACGCCCCTTGTCTTAGGTTTTTGTACGTACAACGAACTAGATACCTGCTTCGCCATCTTCTGTAAAAAAATTAGAAATAAACTTTCCTACGACTCCAATCACCATGATGATTGTACCCGCCACAGGGTGCCCATTCAATACTACTATACCTGCACCAAATGTGCCAGCAGCAGCAAGGCTATCACCTAGGATTCTCAATCTCTTGGGTGTCGGAGCAAAATAATGTTTCCAACCGAACTTCATTCCTTATCTTGTTTAGTGCTCATCTGAATACACAAAGCATTTAACTGCTCTGTGATCTTATCAAGCTTATAAGATATTTGATCGTCCTTCTTCTCAACAACAGACACTCTAATCTCAAGCTCCTTTAGCTTAAGCGATACCTTTACATATATACTAACTAACCCAATAAGTATCGTTACCGCCTGCCCTATTAAAAATATATATAAGTCTGGCATCTTGATATTAGATTAGTATTAGATTTAATGTGTCTGCAACAATTTCATATGCCTGCTCATTGCTATTGTCCCAGTCTTGATATTCCTGTCCGGCAATAACAATTTGACCATTAGCTAATGACTGAAACTGAACAATTGGATTACCGGTTTCAGTACCAATCATATAGGTAAACGTTGCTGTAGTAGCAAGGTCGTCAAAAGAGATACTTGCCACTAACTTATCAGCTACAACCTGCTGACCATTAACCCATAAAGAAACATCTTGTATGCTTTTCATTTTATATATTTTACATTGGTGAATGACTAAACTTAACCCAACTCCCTGCCTGATAGCAGCATAAGTGAGATATATCAGTATTATATACAAGCAAACCTTCGGCAGGAGTAGCTATTGCAAGAATTTGTGCGTTTGTCATTCTTGGAAGTAAAACTCCTCTTGTACTAGAATCAATCTGTAGCTGAGCAGATGCAGAAAGAGCACCAGATGTCGAATTGACTACTACCTGAGTTGTACCATAGGATCCAATGATATCTACTGTGTCAGCACTATTTCTAACCCTTAATCCAATAGAAGCTGTAGTGGCGCCAGCTGTAACGAGATGCATTCTTGCGGTTGGAGAAGCAACACGAACACCGCAGTTACCATTATCCAATACAACAAAATTACTTATTGCACCACTTGTTTCAACTCTTAACCCAGTAGTTGCAGACGTTGTTCCAGAACCAGTAACACGAAGACCATCAGTGGTAGCAGCAATATCTGTCTTCCATCCAAAATCTGCCGACTTGTTCACAGAGAAGTTTCCACTATTCCATATTGTTGCACTTCCTACAGGAGTAGCAGTAACCCCGGGTCCACCACTATTTAAGGGAGCTCTTACAAATGAAATGGTACCAGTTGTTGCCTCCATTTGTATGTATGCCCCGTAGCCATTCTTGGCATAGATCCAGTTTGGCTGGGTATAATATATGTTAGTTCCAAATATAAAGTTACCAAATGGGGCAAGTATATACCCATCCGCATCAGTTGTAAAGCTTGAGCCTAAACGAATCCTTCCATTTGTTCCGGTTTCAAAATTTGTAGTTAAACCTACCGATCCAAAGTTATGAGCATAAGAAGCATTCGGAACTGCATTGTACCCAATTACTGAGCCATTGTCTTGAATTAAAGAATTTCCGACAGTCGTTGAACCAGTAAATTTCAAAAGGGAATTTGTTGTTCCACCTCCACCCGATGCGGTAATAGCATTAGCCAACCCAATGTCGCTTCTTACTTCTGCGGCGGTTCTGGTCTTTACAACATTTGTACCACTATAAGTCAAGAAATTAGAAGCTGTAGCTCCAAGATTATTTAAGGTTCCAATTCTAAATTCACCCAATAAATACGATAAAGTTGTACTTAGATTTCCTATTGTAGTAGTGTTAGACCCTTGACCAGTCTGCTGAATCGCTGATATAACAATTTCATTAGTATTACCATCAGCACTAGGTCTTGTATTTGATCCTATATAGATAGACGTAGATGATGTAAGATTTGGAGAAGTGCCAGTTGCAATATATCTACCGGCTTCTGATCCGATAGCAATGTTAGCTCCACCAGATGTCATTTGACGAAGCGCATTAACCCCAATAGCAACACTGCTGAATGAATTTGAGGCAGAGGCTAAAGCATTAGACCCAACAGCAACATTACTACCTCCACCATTTATATTTGATAAAGCATTATTGCCAACTCCAACATTTGAAGTACCAGTTGTACAAGTAGCCAAAGCCCTCCAACCAACAGCAGCATTATCTGATCCAGACGTATTGGCATTCAAAGTATTATATCCAACAGCGACATTGTTTGAAGAATTGCTCAGCTGCATTGTACCGGTTCCCACAGCAACATTTGCTGTTCCGGTTGTTACATTTCTTAACGCATAATTACCCAACGCCACGTTTTGGTACCCGTCTGTGATACTCAGCAACGCATCAACACCAAGGCTAGTATTATTTGACCCCTTGAATGTTTGACCAATTACTCCAACACTACTAAGCCCCCCATTACCAATCCAAATGTTTAGTCCATCGGAGTTAGCACCATATCTTGTGCTAATCCTATAAGGCTGACCGCTTGTGTTTACTGAAACAACACCACCAACAGAAAGCGTGTTAGGAGACCCCAAGGTCCAAGTAAGATTGGCATTACCATTAATGGTAGCCGAAGAATCCCATACAGCAAGTTGACCAGACGTGCCAGTACCACCAACCAATGAAGATATACTTAATTGTACGTTTAGATTTGTAGCAGAATCATACCCAACAAGCTGAATGCTTGGAGCATATGAAGAGGAGGTGAACTGCGAAAATTTTATGTTTGCCATCTTTATTCTTTAATTAAGTTATCTCCAGCCTCACTAATAATAAAATCACTACCAGACTGATCAACCATAAATACAGGACCAACTGGACCGGGAGTTGAAATCCCGCCTATATAATTTCCTATTATGATCATCAGTCCTGTCATACTACCAAAGGGCTAAAATAAGAGTTGCTGATGTAGCTGACCAAACCTTACTTATCTTGACTGGAATGAATTGACCAGCAAGAACTCCACTAAAGGTAACCTTGTCTCCACCAATAGTTGTCACAACCAAATCGCCTGCGCCACCTATATACAATACAGCTCCATCATTATTACCACCAGCATAAATAGTATAGCTCTTGGTAGGACCAGTAAATATATTATTAGCTAGACTAAGAGTTGTTTCTGAATCAACTTTTGTTACAACCGATCCAAGAAAGTTTGTAGTATTATATACTATATCTCCAACCTGAATGTTCTTTGTGATAAACGTTTGAGTGGTGTCTACCAGTTTGAATGCAGAGAATGAATCATTTATCCCAGATGCGTTTACCGCCGGAAACGGTACATCGCAGTTGTCCGAAGGGATAACTGGTAATGCTCTACCTACCTGTAATTTTTGAGTTGCCATTTTTTACTTTTTATCTTTATAAGGAAACATTCTATTGAGTGCGTCCTTTCTTTGTTTACATCCACAATCTTTTCCGGTAGCCTTTGAGATCCCTTCTACAACCTTCTTGATCCCTGTTGCAGTGGTAATCTTTTCGACCGTGTCCCCCAGCCCCTTGCTTCTTTCATTCAATTTCATTTCTTCTTGATTAAAAGTTTTTTTACAATCCCATTCCACACATCAACAACACGACCCCACCAGCGCTGCACACGGTGACCCGCCATAACAAGTTGGAACCCGAGCCATAGCATAAATCTACCCATGCTGCAAAGTTATTGAATATACTGACTAGATTTTTGAAACACGTCTTCCCATCCCCACCCTAGACTTCTCAGCCTTCTTGGCTGCCAGAGTGGATGGGCTTATCTCAGATCTTGTTCTTGGTGTCTTCGAAGACACACGCTTTGATGGACGGCAGTACTCGTTCTTACCTCCAGCACCACATGGCTTATTTGTCCTAGTGTCCACCCACTTCTCAGCCTGCCATCTCTTTAGGCTAGTACCAGCCTCGCTCTTCCTTACGCTACCAGAACCCTTACGGCACTTGGCAATAGCCTGAGACGCACGAGCTGATGGGAACACATCGTACTGCGCCTTGACCTTCCTATAGCAGGCGTCCTTCATTACTTCTTCTCAGACAGTCTTATCTTCTTGTCTTGAGCTTTAGCTGCTCTACCTAAAAGTCTGTCAGCCTTTTTTTCTCTGCCCTCATCAACAGCTTTGTAACCCTTTCTTACAAGCTTGTCTTCTTTTTTTTGAAGACGGTCAATGACTTTGTTTCTGAATGGTATGCTATTGTAGTCCATTAGTATTTCCCTTTTTTTGTTTTTGGTGAAGCCTGCGTCGATCCTCCGGGTCCAGCCCATAGGTTCTTACAAGCCCAGTATCTTGGTGTTAACTTGTCGTTTGCTGTATCGCATTTGTGTCTAGCTCGAAAAGAAGACCGTGCCGCTGCTGAGTAGTTGTGTCCGTAACCCTTAGCACCGAAATGCAGAAGCTTCTCCCTACCTCCCGAACAGGCTAGGACCATCTTCTTCTTGCCGGGGCGATCTGATGCCACGACACGGTTGCACTTCATTTTCGATTTCTCTGCCATTAATTACTTGGCTCTCTTAGACTTCAAAGACTTGGCAGCACCTTTCATAACTGCTTTAGTTACAGCCTTCTTAGCAGCAGTCTTAGCTACCTTCATGGCTCCGCTTTTCCCGGGGGCACCGAGGATGCTAGACTTAGGCAGACCTGATGCGCCTTTAGTTGATACGTTTTTCATTGTTGTTTTATTTTTTGGGTTTAGGTTTTCCTACA
>Ga0129333_10003132_pt1 | contig 15457 bp, 6 predicted proteins | sample CPB6_08_DNA_FD_94474 | JGI IMG/M metagenome (GOLD analysis project Ga0129333, IMG submission 94474) | Freshwater to marine salinity gradient microbial communities from Chesapeake Bay, USA - CPBay_Sum_0.6_0.8_DNA | ecosystem: Environmental > Aquatic > Marine > Coastal | place: USA: Chesapeake Bay...
GACGCCGGTCTCCCCTGGCCGGGGTCCGCCGCTGGCTCGGCCTCGCGGCGGTCCTCGCCGGCGGTGGCTGGTGCGCGTGGGCGGCCGTCGACGCGCGGCGGCATGTCGCGCCCGGGCCCGTGACCGCCGTGCATGCGACCTGGGAACGCGACTGCAACGCCTGCCACGTGCCCTTCTCGCCGATCGTGGATGCCACGTTCTGGTCGAACGAGCAGTCGCGGGCGGCGGGTGACTCGAAGTGCCTGCCATGTCACCGCGTGGCGGGGCATCATCCGCGCGAGCGAGCCGCCGAGGTCGGATCATGCGGCTCGTGTCATTCCGACCATCGGGGCCGTACCGCCGACATCAAGCGGGTCGCCGACCGCACCTGCACGGCGTGTCATGCCGATCTCGCCTCGCACCGGCTGGCCGCAGCGGACACTCCGCCGCTCTCGACCGAGGCCGCCTGGCGGATCGAGGGCTTCGACAACGAGCGCCATCCCCCCTTCGCGTCGCTGCGCGAGGATCCCGGCACGCTCATCTTCACGCACGGTCGGCACATGCTCCCCGGGCAGTACCTCGGCGCGACGGCGCTCGCCGCCGCGTCGACCGCGACCGCCGACCAGCCCCCGCGGTCACGGCCGCTCGCCTACGCAGACCTGCCGGTCGCGGACCGCGCCCGCTATCTCCCCCCCGGCACGTCGCTCGATGCGCCGGTGCAGCTGTCATGTGCTTCGTGTCACGAGTTCGGCACCGCGTTGACCGAGATCGATGTCCGGCAGGTCGGTGGACGTGTGGCTGCGGCGTCGCCCGGTGCGTATGCCCTGCCGGTGGATTTCCAGCGGCACTGCGCGGCGTGCCATCCACTGCCATACGAAGGGTTGCCGATGGCCGACACGACCGGCCGTCCAGCCGATCCGCGGACCGGTGACGGCGTGGATGCCGTGCTCGCATCGGTGGGTGCCGACGTGGCGGTCGTGCCGCATGGACTCGATGCGGCGGCGCTGCGCCGGTTTCTCGAGCAGACGTATCTGGCACGGGGTGTCACGGCCGATCCCGCGCTGCTCCTCGAGCCGGTGGTGCCCCGGCCGCTGCCCGCCGCCGCGACCGCGAGCGGTGCGCCGACACGCGGGACCGCGATCCGCGACAAGGTGGACGGTGCCCGCCGCTTCGTCCGTGGGCAGTGTGCGAAGTGCCACGCGCTCGAGGACGTCGCCCTCGGCGACGATCGCGCGGCATGGTTTCGCGCCCTTCCCTCGCGGGTGCCGGACGTGTGGCTCACCAAGGCCCGGTTCGATCATCAGGCACACCGGCAGGTCGACTGTCGTGCGTGTCACGAGGCTGCCTATCCGGAGCGCGCGGCCGAGGCGCTCGAGGCGGCCCGCGCGGGGCAGGGGCTCTCTGTCGAGAGCGATCTCGTGCTGATCGCCGGACGCGAGTCGTGCGTGGAGTGCCACGCACCGCCGCATCAGGATGCCGAGACGGGGCGGGAGGTCGGCGGAGCCCGCCACGACTGCGTGGAATGCCACGGCTATCACGACCGCGGAGGCCATGCGTCGCCGTGGCCCCTGCGGAGCGTGACGGCTGATCCCACCGCACGTCCCCGTGGCGAGGGCCTCGCCGCGCTCCGGTCGCGACTCCTCGACTTTCTTTCGACGCCATCCGTCGGTCCCGCGGAGCACTGAACGGTGGACGGCCTGCGTCAGCACCAGCGCACCGGCTCGCGGTGCTTCGTCGTGGTCCTGGCCGCGGCGACCGCGATGGCCGGATCCCTCCGCGCCGATGATCGGTCACGGCCTCTTGACCGCCCACGATTCCTCGGTGCCGGAAGCTGCTCATCGGCGGGCTGCCACGCAGCCGCGATCGCCGGGCACGAGCCCTGGCAGTCGGCCGCGACGGTCTGGGCGTTTCGCGACCCGCATGCCCGCGCTCACGACGTGCTGAGCGGCCCGCTGGCCGAGCAGATCGTGGCCTCGCTCGCGTCGCGACATCCCGACGTGCCCCGGGTGCCTGCTCGCGAGCATCGGTCCTGCATCGGCTGCCATGCCACCGGTCAGGGTGTCGCCCTCGCGGAGGGCGTGAGCTGCGAATCGTGTCATGGTCCGGCCGAGCGGTGGGTCGTCGCACACACGCTGCCCGGCTGGAACACCCCCGGGAACGAGCGCGGCCTCGTGGATCTCGCCGATCCCTTCGTCTGCGCCAGCACCTGTGCCCAGTGCCACGTCGGCGGCACGCCCACGGTCGACGGACTCCCGCGCGAAGTCAGTCACGACATCGTGGCGGCGGGGCACCCGCGGCTCGCTTTCGAGCTGCGGTCATCGAAGCGGGCCGAGCCACCCCATTGGCGCGATCGCTTCACGGACGCCCCGCCGGCCGGAGGAGCGGAGACGAACGTCGAGCCACCGCTCGGGCCCGTCGACGAGTGGGCGCTCGGGCGGCTCGGGCTGCTCGACGCGCAGCTGCGGCAGATGCTTTCCGACACGTTTGCGGCGGCGACGACCGATGTCGCCGACGCCTGGCCGGAGTTCACCGCCTTTGACTGCTACGGGTGCCACCGCGCGGCCGTGGCCGCGATCGACCGTGGCCTGTCGGCCGGCAGACCGGCGGCGAGTCCCCGGCTCCAGCCGCTCCTGTGGGCGCAGTCCGGGCTCCTGCTGCCCGTCCACACGGCCGCCTCCGTGCATGCGCTGCGCGACAGGCTGGAGCGCCGCTGGTTTGAGAGGCCCGAGCGGTCCGCCCTCGAGGCCGCGCGTGTGGCGGTGGCTGCGGCACGGGCCGAGATCGGTCACCGGCTCGCGGCGCTGCCCGATGCGGCGCTCGCCGCCGAGATCGTGCAGGGCACGAATCCCGACAGCTGGGACGAGTCGGCGGCGGCGCTCTGGGCGCTCGAGGCCGTCGTCGATCGCGCCGCGCGGCGCCGCGGCGAGGCCCTGGGAGCCGCCGCACCGCGCCTCGCGGCCGCCCGTCGTCTCCTCGAGTTCGACGCGGTGCGCGGTCCTGCCGGCGACGTCCGCTTCGACAGCCCGAGACGGCACGACGCGCGGGCGATCGGGGCCGCCCTCGAGGGCATCGCGTCGCTCTTCGCGGACGAGGACGCCGCCGCCGGCGACAGGCGCGAGCGGGCGGGCCTGCGTGTCGGGCACGCGGAACGGAAGCCGCCGGACCGATTCCTCCCGAGCGAGAGCGAGTGAGACGCATGGCATCGACGAACACGGCAGCGACGGGTGATCCCGGGTCGGCAGCGCCCGCAGCGGCCGCCGCGGGCGTGCTCGTCATCCTCGGCGCTTCGGGCGATCTCACGAAGCGGCTCCTGCTGCCCGCCCTCTACAACCTCGCCTGCGACGGACTGCTCCCACAGGACTTCACGGTGGTCGGCATGGCACGGCGTCAGCTGGACACCGCCTCGTTCCGCGCCGCGCAGCGCGACGACATCCGCCGCTTTCACACCCGCCGCGCGTTCGAGCCGGAGCCGTGGGCCTGGCTCGAATCGCGACTGCATTACGTCACCGGTGCGTTCGACGACGCGACGGCCTATGCGCGGCTCCGCGAGGAGATCGAGAGGGTCACCGCCGGCACCGCGGCCGCGGGCAACACCGTGATCTATCTCGCCATCTCGCCCGAGTTCTTCGGCACGGTCAACGACATGCTCGACGCCACGGGCTTCACCCGCCGCGCGGGCACGACGCGAATCGTCGTCGAGAAGCCGTTCGGCCGCGACCTCGCCTCCGCCACCGCGCTCAATCGCGCGCTGCTCGCCCGCTGGCAGGAGGAGCAGATCTACCGCATCGACCACTACCTCGGGAAGGAGACGGTGCAGAACCTGCTCGCCTTCCGGATGGCCAACGCGATGTTCGCCCCGCTCTGGCACACGCGGCACATCGACCACGTCCAGATCTCCGCGACCGAGACGGTCGGGGTCGAGACGCGGGGCGAGTACTACGAGCGGACGGGCGTGCTCCGCGACATGCTCCAGAACCACCTCATGCAGATGCTCGCCTACATCTGCATGGAGCCCCCGGCGACGCTCGACCCGACCGCCGTGCGCGATGCCAAGTCGAACCTGCTCGCGGCGGTCCGCGTGCCCGCGCCTGGCGACGTGGCCGCCATGAGCGTGCGCGGGCAGTACGGCGCGGGCCGGCGTGCGGACGGCACGCCGGCGATCCGCTACCGCGACGAACCGCAGGTCTCGCCCGATTCCGCGACGCCGACCTACGCGGCGCTCGAGCTGGCGATCGACAACGAACGCTGGGCCGGCACGCCGATCTACCTGCGGTCCGGCAAGGCGCTCTGGAAGCGGGGCACCGAGATCGTGGTGCAGTTTCGCGAGGGGGCGGGACCGGGCCGAACGATCGGAGGCGAGCCCAATCTCATGATCTTCCACATCCAGCCGTACCAGGGGGTCGAGATCCGCATGCAGGCCAAGCACCCCGGCCCCTCCTTCACGCTCGCTCGTGCCGGCATGCGCTTCGACTACGCCGACACGTTCGAGGCGTCGCGTGGCACCGGCTACGAGGTGCTCCTCCACGGCGCGCTCGACGGCGACCCGACGCTCTTCACCCGCACCGACTTCGTGGAGCAGTCGTGGCGGATCATGCAGCCGATCCTCGACGTGTGGGAGTCGTCGCCTCCCGGCACGCTCCCCGACGAGGCGCCGTTCCCCAACTACACCGCCGGCACGTGGGGTCCGCTCGAGGCTCAGACGCTCCTCGCCCGCACCGGCCGCCACTGGCACGAGGTGATCAACCGCGAGGTGCTCGTGCGGAGCCCCTTCTTCGCCGATGCCCCACCGACGCTGCTCAACATGCTCGCGCTGTCGTTCCAACCGCTCGCGGTCGACCCGGGCACCGTCGTCGTCCGGGCCGGCGACGTCACGGGCGATCTCTACGTGGTCTGCCGGGGGTCGCTCGAGGCGATCGATCCGTCCGGCCGCCGGCTGGGCACGATCGACGAGGGGCAGTGTTTCGGAGAGATGGCGGTGCTCCAGGATCGGCCGCGCGCGGCCACGGTCCGGGCGCTCGCACCGTGCGATCTGCTCGTGCTCCCCGCGGACGACTTTCGGCGGGTCATCGCCGACTTTCCGGACGCCGAGCGCCGCTTCCGCGAGATCGCCGCCTCGCGCATGTGACGCCCGTCACGGCGCGGTCCCGCGGCGGGCCGACACGATCTCGAGCAGCTGCGTGCCGCTCATGCGGAAGGCGGCGTTGTGCGGGCAGGCGTAGACGCAGCTGGGGTCGTCGTTCGGCCCCACCAGGTCGCGGCAGAGGTCACAGGTCGTGGCCCTGCGCCGGCGTCCCTCGTCGTCCCCCGACACCTCGTGCATCGAGATGTTTCCGTAGGGGCAGTTGGTCGAGCAGAGCCCGCAGCCGATGCAGTGGTCCTCGATCACGATCTCGACCGCGCCCGGATGCCCCTCGCGCGGCTTGCGGTGGATCGCGTCCACGGGGCAGCCCACGAGGCAGTAGGGATCGAGGCACGAGCGGCAGGAACTCGCCACGAGGAAGTTCTCGAACCGCAGGCCCTCGCGGATGAGCCGGGTGATGCCCTCGTGGGTGTCGGAGCAGGCCCGCGTGCACTCGTCGCATCGCGTGCAGCTCTCGAGATCGAGCACGAGCAGCTTCTGGGCGCTGTAGAGCCCGTTGGCGACGAACTCACCGAGGTTCGACTCGGTCTGGGTGCGGCGGGCGGCGTCGCGCTCGAGCATGGCGGCGGCCTCCGCCCGAATCTGCTCGCGGATGGCCGGGAACTCCGCCACGAGCGCCCGCAGGTCGGCGCCGCGCACCCGCACGAGCTCGACGTCGTCGAGCGCCGTGCAGGTGGCCGAGCGGACCCCCACCGCCGCGGCGCCTGCGTCCGAGGCCTCGTCGGGATCGAGGAACGCCGCCGCCAGGCCCACCTCGCCGAAGGTCTGCCCAGGGCGGAGGTAGTTGATCACCCGGTCCTCGCCGCCGAGCCGCTGGGAGACCTTCACGAAGCCGAGTCGCACCTGGTAGAGGTCGGCCGCCACGTCACCCTGCCGAAAAATCACCTGACCGCGATCGACCCGCACGAGCTCGACACGGTCGCGGAGCAGCGCGGCGCAGCGCTCCTGTTCGGCGGCGGACAGCCCCTTGAAGAGGCCGAGCCGGGCGAGCTCGCGCTGGAGCGTGCGGGCGCGGTAGGCACGGTCGAGCACGCGGCGGGAGGCGGCGGTGCGCTGCAGCATGTGCAGCACGTTGCGGTTGATCTCGAGCACCTCGGTGGCCTCGATCGCCACGATCGTGGCCGAGCGCGGGTAGTGGTTGAGGCAGGCCATCTCGCCGAAGATGACGTCCTCGGGCGTCATCTCGTCCACCCAGCGGCCGTCCACCAGTTCGAGCGAGCGGCCGCCATCGATCGTGATCCGCTGGCGTGGCTCCGCGCGACGGGGCGCGACCGCCCGCAGGCCCGACAGCCAGCGTGACATGCCTCGGGCAAACGCTCGCAGGCCGCCCCCCGAGCCGTCGTCGCCCGTGCCCGCTCCGCTTCCGACCGACACGCCGACGCGGCCCCGCAGGATCACGAAGGCCGTGAAGGCATACTCGCCCTGCCGGCAGATCACCTCGCCCGGCTGGAAGACGCGGCGCTGCACCGCATCGGCATTCCACTCGAGAAACTTGCGTGGCACCCCGGCGAACAGCGGATGACGATCGAACTCGTCGATCGCCACGCGATCGTCCACGGTGCCCCGAGGACGGCCGCCTGCCTGGGCCGCCGGTGCCTCGCTGACCTGCTCCTTGAACACGAGCGCCCCGGTCGGGCAGGAGATCATGCACTCACCGCACGAGACGCAGCTGGAGCCGCCCATCGGATCATCGAGATCGAAGCCGATCCGCGTCGCGGAGCCCTTTCCGGTGCGGCCGATGACGAAGTTCTCCTTCACGTCGCTGCAGGAGCGGACGCAACGATCGCAGAGGATGCACTGTTCGTGGTCCACGGCGATGCGCGGCGACGAGTCGTCGTGTCCGCGCACACGATCGCGAGCCGGGAGTGGCTGCCGGCCCGTGAGGGGCCAGCGGGCCTCGACGGCGAGCGGATCGGCCGTCGGATCCGCCGCCGTCTCGAGCCCGCGGGCCTCGAGGGCGAGGCCATCGAGCCGCCTCGCGAGCAGCCCGAGCTCGTTGACCGTCTGCGACTCCCAGTCGGCCGGCAGGTGGTCGGTGACCAGCAGATTGACGAGCGTGCGCACGTTCGTATCGATCCGTCTCCTCGCGGCGAGGTCGGGGGAGCGAATGGTGTGCACCTCCATGGTCTCCTCGACGCGGTGCTGGCATGCCGGCAGGAGCTTCCGTTCCCTTTGCATTGAGCCGCGCTTCACCTTGGCGATCTCCACGCAGCAGACGCGGCACACCGCGACAGGCTCGAGATGCTCCCGGTGGCAGAGCACCGGGATGGGATTGCCGGCAGGGTCGTCGGCGTAGGCCCGCGTGGCGGCGTCGAAGATCGTCGTGGCGCGCGGCAGGGGGCGCCCCTCCTGGTCGCGCAGGATTTTTCCCTGGGCGTCGGTCAGGGGCACGGCCTTGGGCACCGTCACCTCGCGACCGTCGATGCGGATCGTCACGCGCCGGTCGAAGTCGGCCGCCGTGACCTTGTCCATCCGCACGAGCTGGCCGTCGATGTCGCGTGCGAAGAGGCCATCCTCCTCGGGCAGGACGAGGCCCGGCCGCTCGTCGTCGTGCAGAGGATCCTTGATCGTCGGGGCACCCCCCCTGTCCGGTTCGTTCACGGCGCGCCTCCCGCGGTGTTCGCGGCCAGGTGACGCTCCACGTCGTCCCGGAAGAACGCGAGGGTCGTTTCGAGCGGCTTGGCCGCCACCATGCCCAGCCCGCAGATGCTCGTCATCTCGAGCGCCCGCGCGAGCTCCCCGACCAGCCGGCCCCGAGCCGCGAGATCGCCCCGGGAGATCCGGCCGGTCGTGATCTCCTCGGCGACGTGCACGATCTTGTCGGATCCGATGCGGCAGGGGACGCACTTGCCGCACGACTCGTCGCGAAAGAACCGTGAGCAGGAGAGGGCCTCGGCGGCCATGTCGCGGGTGGCATCGTAGACCACGAGTCCCGCGCCAAGGGCGAGGCCGAGGTCGCGGAACCGCTGGAGATCGAGCTCGAGATGGAGGATGTCGACGTGCGTGCCGCCGCCCGCGGCCACGGCTGCCACGAGATCCGCGGGGGCCCGCTTCTCCCAGCCACGGGGCAGGGCGGAGACCGGCAGCCGGGCGGGCAGGAATCCGCCCGAGGGACCGGATGGTGCGAACGCCTTGAGCGGGCCGGTGGTGCCGCCGCAGTGCTCCTCGATGAGCACCCCGAGCGGCGTGCCGTTGGGCACCTCGTACACCCCGGGCCTGTGCACGTCGCCCGATACGGAAAAGAGGCGGCTCCCACGGCAGCCTCGGATGCCGGTGCCCGCGAACCAGTCGCCCCCGTCGAGGACGATCGCCGGCGCCCAGGCGAAGGTCTCGACGTTGCTCACGAGCGTCGGCCGGTCGTAGAGGCCGTTGGTCTCGAGCTGGGGCGGCTTGGGTCTCGGCTGCGCGCGGTGATCCTCCATCGCCTCGATGAGCGCGCTCTGTTCGCCGCAGATGTAGCCGCCCGGACTCGTGAAGACCTCGACCGGAAAGTCGCGGCCGCTGCCGCGGATGTTGCGCCCGCAGGCGCCGAGCGCCTCGGCGCGGGCGATCTCGGCCTTCATGATCGCGATCTGCTCGCCGTATTCGTGCCGCACGTAGATCCAGCCGCGGGTCGCGCCGGTGAAGAGTCCCGCGAGGATGACCCCTTCCAGCACGACGTGCGCGTGGTGCGTGAGCAGTTCGCGGTCCTTGAACGTGCCCGGTTCGCTCTCGTCGGCGTTGCACACGACGTAGCGTGCATCGCCTTTCGCGTGGCGCACGTCGTGCCATTTCTGATGGGCGGGGACGCCGGCGCCTCCCATGCCGCGCAGGTCGGCCTTCTTGAGCTCCTCCACGAGCCGCTGGGGGTCGTCCCACGAGAGGAAGGTGTCGATGGCCGCGTACGGGGTGCGCGACGACGCTGCCTCGTGGGAGCCTGTGCCCGCCGACGAGGTGTAGGGATCGATCCGCCAGGGACGGTTCGTATGGCAGGCGTAGTGCGCGTCGGTGTCCGGGGCGGGTGGGTCGCCCGCGAGTGCCCCGCGGGCGGCGGCGGCGATCGCCTCGACGGTACGGCCGTCCGCGCCACAGGACGCGAGCAGCCGTTCGTTGAGCGCGACCGCCACGGGACGGTCGCAGCGGCCGAGGCAGGAGGCATGCCGCACGGCGACGCGGCCCGCGGCGACGTCGGCCGCGAGCGCGGTGCCGAGGCGTCGCTCGAGGTCGAGTGCGCCGCGCATGTGACAGGCCATGTCACGGCACACCGCGACGGTCACCGGCGGCGGTGGCTCGAGGTGGAAGTGAGGAAAAAAACTCGCCACCTCCTGGAGGCGGTAGAGCGGCGTGCCGGTGCGTTCCGCGAGGCGGCGCAGTTCCGGCTCCGGCAGGAAGCCGTGATCGTGCTGGATGCGGTGGAGTTCCTGGACGATCACGAGAAGGGCTGTCCTCTGGAGACGTTGCGGCATCGGACCGCACGGCGACGAGTTCACGATCTTAGCGGGAGCCGCTGTGCCGCGCTTCCCGCGACGCGAGCCGGCGGCGTGCGCACGGGTCGGCGCGATCGGCTCAGTCGCGCCATTCATCGATCAGGCTGGCCACGAGGGCGGTCCAACCGGTCTGGTGACTCGCCCCCAGGCCGACGCCGGAGTCGCCGTGGAAGTACTCGTGGAAGAGCGGGTGGGATTGCCACCGTGCGTCATCGGCCAGGTCCGGAGGCAGCCCCAGCGATGGTCGCCTGCCGTCGGGCCCGGGGAGAAAGAGCCGCGTGAGCCGGGTGGCGATATCCCGCGCCATGTCGCGCAGCGGCAGGGGGCGGCCGCCGCTGCCCGGCGTCGCCACGGCGAACTCGGGACCGAACGCGGTGCCCAGCTTCCGCAGCGACTCGATGATGAGGAAGTTGGTCGGAAACCAGACCGGCCCGCGCCAGTTCGAGTTGCCCCCCTTGTGCTTCGTGAGCGATTCGGCCGGCTCGTACGCCACCCGGCGGCCGTCGAACTCGAACGGCTCCCGCTGGTGCGCCTTCGAGAGCGAGCGCACTCCGTGCGGCGAGAGGAACTCCGCCGGGTCGTGCAGCCGCACGAGCATCCGGCGCAGTTCGGAGATGTCCATGATCGTGAGCAGGTGGGTCGTGCCGCCGCTCCCGCCGGGGAGCGTGTGGATCACGTCGGCGACGAGGTCGCGGCGGTTGTCGAGGAACCAGCGGAGGTTGGCCGAGAACTCCCGGAAGGGCTCGATCCAGGCCGACTCGAGCCGCTCCACGGCGAAGAGCGGGATGAGCCCCACGAGCGATCGCACGCGAAACTTGCGGAAGCGGCCGTCGGGGAGCCGCAGCACGTCGTAGAAGAAGCCGTCGGCCTCGTCGAAGAGGGAGTAGTCGCGGCTGCCCATGTGCTTCATGGCATGGGCGATGTACGCGTAGTGCTGCAGGAACTTCGAGGCGAGGCCCTCGTAGACCGGGTTCTCCCCGGCGAGCTCGAGCGCCATCCGCATCATCACCAGGGAGAACATCCCCATCCAGCCGGTGCCGTCCGACTGCTCGAGCACGGCGCCGTCGGGCAGCGGCTCGCTGCGGTCGAAGACGCTGATGTTGTCGAGTCCGAGGAAGCCCCCCTCGAAGACGTTGTTCCCCTCGCGGTCGACCCGGTTGACCCAGCTCGTGAAGACCAGCAGCAGCTTGTGGAAGCAGCGTTCGAGCCAGGCGCGGTCGGTCCGGCCGTGCCGCCGCTTCTCCATGTTGTAGACCCGCCACACGGCCCACGCATGCACGGGAGGATTGAGGTCGCTGAACTCCCACTCGTAGGCCGGGAGCTGGCCGCTGGGATGCTGGAACTGCTCGAAGAGCAGCAGCCACAGCTGGTCCTTGGCGAACTGCGGATCGACGAGCGCGAAAGGCACGCAGTGAAACGCGAGGTCCCAGGCGGCGAACCACGGGTACTCCCACGTGTCGGGCATGCTCAGCACCCGAAACGAGTTGAGGTGCCGCCAGTGACGGTTGCGGATCCGCGCGCGGGACGCCGGTGGCGGCAGGTCGGGGTTGTCGCCGTCGAGCCACTTCGCCACGTCGAAGATGTAGTTCTGCTTCGTCCAGAGCAGGCCCGCGAACGCCCGCCGCTGCACGAGCCGCTCCTCGGCGGAGGCCTGCGGCGGCGCCACGCCGGCGTAGAAGCGGTCGGCTTCCGCGCGGCGTGTCTCCACGGCGTCGTCGACGAGCGGCGCGAGCCCGTCAGCGGTGGCGAGCCGCTCCGCGGGCGCGGTGTCGGTGAGGAGGAGGTGGAAGGCGACCCGGCCGCCGGCCGGGACCGTCGCGCGCAGGTGGATCGCGGCCTTCGTGCCCTGGCCGGCGGGGTTCGTGGCGGCGCGTTCGCCGCCGCAGAGCCGGCGATGGAAGGCGTCCTTCGTGTGGAACGAGCGGCTGCGGTGTCCGACGCCGAAGACGGCCGGGCCATTCGTCTCGTTGTCGGTGAAGAGCGTCTCGGTGCCCGCGAGATCGGCGGCGAGCAGCCAGCGCCGCCCGAGTTCGTGGGCGACCGGGATCATGGGGTCGGGGCGGATGCTGGCGTCGTCGGCGACGAGGCCCGTCGTGCCCCGGGGCGTCTCGGCCAGACGGATGCCTGGAGCGGCGAGGGGCTGCCGGCCCCACGACCAGGTGTTCCGAAACCAGAGGGTCGGCAGGACGTGCAGGGGCGCGGCGTCCGGTCCATGGTTGGTGGCGGTGATCCGGATGGCGATCTCCTCGGGCGTGGTCTTGGCGTACTCCACGAGGATGTCGAAGAATCGCCCGTCGTCGAAGACGCCGGTGTCGACGAGTTCGAACTCGGGCTCGTCGGCCTGCCGCGCTCGGTTGCCGTCGAGCAGCGAGGCGTAGGGAAACGCCGCCTGCGGGTACCGGTAGAGCAGGCTCATGTAGGCATGCGACGGGACGTTGTCGAGGTGCCAGTAGCACTCCTTGACGTCCTCGCCGTGGTTGCCCTCGTCGGGCGTGACCCCGAAGAATCGTTCCTTCAGATGGGGGTCGCGGCCGTTCCAGAAGGTCGGCGCGAAGCAGAGCACCTGGTAGCGGTCGCAGATGCCCGCGATCCCGTCCTCCCCCCACCGGTAGGCTTTCGCGCGGGCGGCGTCGTAGGTGAGGAACTGCCAGGCCTTGCCATCGGGCGAATAATCCTCGCGGACGGTCCCCCAGGCCCGGTCCGCGAGGTAGGGCCCCCAGCGACGCCAGCCCGTCGCATCGTCCTGCATCGTGAGGATGCGCGCGTGTTCCGCGTCGGCGGGGCGTGCCGAGGGTGGCGTCGAGCTGCTCATGATGGCGGTCGCGGCCCGTGGCCCCAGAGGTGTCCGGTGACAGTGTCCGATGACGGGAGCGGTGAATCCAGCGATGATACCTGTGACGTCTGTGCGTGTTCGGGAAGCCCTGGCGGGGGACTCGTGCCGATGATCACCCGGGTCGCGACGTGCACGACCGGCTGGCACGAAGCAGGCAGTCCATGAGGCTCTTCGGTCGCATCTTGGCATGGGCGGGGCGGCAGGGCGGCGCGGGCGGCCACCGCCACGGCGGCTGTCCGCGCCCACGGCGGCGGTTCCGGGCCGCCGCGGAGGGCCTCGGCCATGGGGTCGAGCCGCTCGAGCCGCGCCTGGTGCATGCCGCCCAGCAGCTGACCGCCGCGGAGGTGGGCGTGCTCCTCGACCGGGCGAGCGCCGCCACGCCGAGGACCGACGCGATCATCGCGGTCGTCGACCGCACCGGGCAGATTCTGGGCGTGCGCACCGAGGCCGACGTGCCCACCGCCGACGTGAACCTGCTCGGCTTCATGATCGACGGCGCCGTCGCGAAGGCTCGCACGGGCGCCTTCTTCTCCAACGGCCAGGCGATCCTCACCTCGCGCACCGTCAGCCACATCAGCCAGAGCACGATCACGCAGCGGGAGGTCGAGGCCAATCCCAACAGTGCCGATCCGCTGGTCCAGGGGCCGGGGTACGTCGCGCCCGTCGGCATCGGCGGCCAGTTCCCGCCGGGCATCCTCCGTCGGCCGCTCGTCGACCTCTTCGCGATCGAGCACACGAACCGCACGAGCATCGTCGCGGGAGGCGTGACGGTGACCAACCGCGAGTCGTGGGGCGCGCAGTCCGGCCTCGCTCCGGACACCCTGTCACGCGGCATCGCGACCATGCCCGGCGGGCTCGGCATCTACCGCCTCGGCACCAACGACCTCATCGGTGGCATCGGCGTCTTCCTTCCCGGCCCTGCCGGCTTCGCGACGTTCGAGCAGTCGTTCGTCCCGGACGCGTCGCAGCTGCGGTCCCAACGGCTCAACGGTCCGCGGGCGCTGGAGGCGGAGACGATCGCGCTGCTCGCGCTGCTTCCGGTGACGATCCCGGGCACGAGCGTCGTCACGGCCACCCTCGCGCCCCGCCAGATCATCGCCCGCGCCGGCGGGATCGGCGGGCCGCTCCCCTTGTCGCTCGTGCAGGCCCAGCAGTTCGTCAACCGGGTCAACGCCGCCGCCCGGATCAACCTCGGTGGCGTGGCGCTGCAGAGCTTCGGCCCACAGGCCGGGCCGCTCGGTGTCGAGCGGCTCTTCTCGATCGTCGGTGCGTTGGGGTTCGGCACCGTCAACGGGGCGAATCAGGCGGTCGCGCCGGGTGGCGCCACGCTCCTCCCGGGGCAGCCCCAGCCCGACGGCTGGCTCGTGCCGGCCGCCGACGGGACGCTCCTCTCGGCCGCCGACGTGACACGGCTCGTCGAGCAGGGCGTGGCCGAGGCGCGACGCACCCGCGCGCAGATCCGCATCCAGCCCACCTTCGCGAAGATGGTGCTCGCGGTCGCCGACCTCGACGGCACGCTGCTCGGCGTCTTCCGCATGCCCGATGCCACCGTCTTCTCGATCGACGTGGCGGTGGCGAAGTCGCGCAACACCGCCTACTACGCCTCCCCGCTGCTCGCTCCCGAGGACCGCGCGGGCGCCGTGCCGCTGGGCACCGCCTTCACCAACCGCACCTTCCGCTACCTCGCGGTGCCGAAGTACCCGTCGGGCTCGGCCACCGCCGCCCCGGGTCCGTTCTCGATCCTCAACACCCCCGGCATCAACCCGCGGACCGGCCTCAACCAGGGTGCGCCGCTGCCCGCCACGGCGTTCGACGTCACCGTGCTCGGCTACGACTCCTTCAATCCGGGAACGAACTTCCGCGCGCCCACGCCCGCGGCCAACCAGAACGGCGTCGTGTTCTTCCCCGGCAGCACGGCCGTCTACGCGTCGCGCATCCTGGCGGGGGGCTACGGCATCAGCGGAGACGGCGTCGATCAGGACGACGCGGTCACGTTCTTCGGCGCCGCCGGATTCCAGGCCCCGGAGGCGATCCGGGCGGACCAGTTCTTCGTGCGGTCGATCCGTCTGCCGTACATCAAGTTTTCCCGAAACGTGCAGGCCGGGCTCACCTGACCCGGCGAGCCGCGCCTGCCGTCGCGCCGTCGTCGGCGGTCACCGCGACTCGGCCGCGCGCACCCGATGGACGGTGACCGGCCCATCCTTCCCCTTGGCCACGATCGCGGGCACGTCCTCGAACACGACGCCCCGCCCGGAATGCCCGCGTCGCGTCGCGTCCGACACGAGGATCTCATCGGGCCCGGCCGACGTGCAGATCCGGGCGGCGACGTTCGTCGTGTCCCCCATCACCGCATATTGCACGTAGCGGTCCGCCCCGATGTACCCGGCCGCCGCGGGCCCGGAGGCGATGCCCACGTGGATCGTGATCGTCGGCCGGCCGGCGGCCCGCTGCGCGACGTTGAACGCGGCGACGGCCTGCTGCATCTCGGTCGCGGCGGCCACGGCCCGATCGGCGTGGTCCGGGCTCGCGACCGGTGCGCCCCAGACCGCGAGCAGCGCATCGCCGATGAATTTTTCGAGCGTTCCTCCGTGGCGGAAGACGATCGCCACCATGCGTGGAAAATAGGCGTTGAGGAGGCCGACGACCTCGTCGGGCGGCATCCGGGACGCCATGGCGGTGAAGCCGCTGATGTCGCTCATGAGCACGGACACCTGGCACTCGGCCGCGTGGATGGCGAGCGCCGGCTCCGTCGCGATCTGGGCGGCGACCTGCGGCGAGAAAAACCGGCTGAGTCGCTCGTTCGACACCGAGTCGTCCGACATCGTGCGCATCTGCGAGACGAGCCGATGGGCGACGTAGGTCACGGCGATGAAGAGCTGCACGGCGAAGAGGCTCGCGTGGAGGCTTGCAGGCCATGCCGGGCCGAGCAGCGAGATCGTCGGATAGAGGATGCAGGCCAGCACGCCGGCCAGCACCAGGGCGCCGCGGCTGTAGGAGAGGGCCGTGATCATGATGGTGACGGCGAAGAGCGACGTGGGC
>Ga0129333_10003133_pt1 | contig 15447 bp, 11 predicted proteins | sample CPB6_08_DNA_FD_94474 | JGI IMG/M metagenome (GOLD analysis project Ga0129333, IMG submission 94474) | Freshwater to marine salinity gradient microbial communities from Chesapeake Bay, USA - CPBay_Sum_0.6_0.8_DNA | ecosystem: Environmental > Aquatic > Marine > Coastal | place: USA: Chesapeake...
ATTTCACTTTGGCGGATTAGACCCTCATCCCCCAGCCCCTTCTCCCAGAACGAGAGAAGGGGGGCAAGAGAATCTGTTTTACTGGGGAATCCGCCAAAGTGTAATGGATTTTTAGATAGGTTTTTAGAGCGCTTTTCAGGTAGATTTTAGGATAAGTTTTGGGATAGGTTTTGAAGGCGCTTTTCTTAAGATGCGGTAGGTTTTTGCAACAATCAAGGGTACTTTACGGCGGTGTACCGTACAAATGGAGACCTGATGGATTGATCAAACAGGCTCAAACCGGGGCACAGTGGGCAGGGCAGAGAACCTGACCCCTACCGTTGGCAGTCTAGGGGAGCAAGCAAGTGATGGGAAAAACCAGAAGGCAAAAACTAACCCGGTGGCGGCAATTTTTCGTCAATCATCCCTGGATTCGTGCCCTGGGGCGGTTGCTGCGGCGGTTCTGGCCCTCCCCTGCGGAACCCTACCGCCCCCAAACCGTTGTCCCCCAGACCCCCGCTTGGAGCCAGGGTTGCCCCGTGGCGGGGATGCAATACCAGGAGCTATATCCCCCGCTGCCCCTGCAACGCACCCCCCCCGCGACCTTGGACGATCGCCTACACTGGCAATTTGAACTGGACTATGGCGATCGCAGTCCCGTGGGGTTTTTGCTGAGCCTGCCCCAGGGACGTTTTTGGGGCAATTGTGCGGTGATTAGCCCAGAAGGTGCCTTGCTGGGGGATTTATCGGTGAATTTCAAGATTGATCCCTGCCAAACCCCCCAAAAGCATCCCGTTTTTTGGAAGGCGCTCCCCCCTCCCCAGGTTTGCGGCGATCGGGTGGCGGTGCTGTCCTCCCCAGGGGGCAATACCTATTTTCATTGGATGGTGGATGTGTTGCCCCGGATTCATCTGTTGCGGTTGGGGCTGGAGCGCTGGGGGCTAGACTGGGGGGCGATCGCGGGTTTTTTGGTCAATGGCACCGCCCAACCCTTCCAATCCGAGAGCCTCGCGGCCCTGGGGATTCCCCTCGATCGCTGCTGGGACAGCACTGCCCAACCCCACTGGCAAGCCGATCGCCTGCTGGTGCCTTCCCGCCCCCGGTGGGGTACCTGTGCCGTGGCTCCCTGGGCTTTTGATTTCCTGCGCCACACCCTGCCCGCTGCCCTGGGGGTCGTCCCCTTGGGTCGCCGCCGCCTGTATATTAGCCGGGGATCCGCCCGCCGCCGCCGCGTACTCCAGGAACCCCAATTAATCCAACGGTTGCAGGGCTATGGCTTTGAGGCGGTGCAGTTGGAACATTTGAGTTTAGGGGAACAAATTGCGCTGTTTCAATCTGCGGAGGCGATCGTTGCGCCCCATGGGGCAGGGCTGACGAATTTAGTTTTTTGTGCCCCTGGCACCTGGGTTTTAGAGATGTTTTCCCCCAATTATGTGAGCGTCAGTTATTGGAACATCAGCAGTCAATTGGGGCTGAATTATTGGTACTTATTCACAGCGGGCGATCGTCCGGCTCCCTTCACGGATCCCCACCATTTGGAAGAGGATTTGCAGGTGAATCTAGGGGACGTGGAGCAGGTGTTAAGCCGCTGGCCCTTGGACTAAGGAGGATTAAAAATGGGTCGCCTGGGATTCGAACCCAGGACCAATCGGTTAAAAGCCGAGTGCTCTACCGCTGAGCTAGCGACCCGTGGGAAGTTACGTCAAGGAAAATTTGCTTTTCATTTGACCTTTCCTAGGATAGCAGAGTGAAAGGAAATGTCTAGCCGTAAACCATAGAGATTTATCTTGTTTAGATTCTCATTAAATAAGTTTTTTCTATATTTTCCCAAATTCCCCCATTCATCCGTAGGGGCGCGGTTTTCACAGCTAAGGCAGGATTATCAATAATTTGCCCCAAATTTCCTCCATTTATCCGTAGGGGCGCGGTTTTCACATCCAAGGCAGAATTATCGACAATTTGCCCCAACAAGAGGGCGGGAAGACCCCGCCCCTACGCCGGTATTTGCAGGATTATCAATAATTTGCCCCAAATTTCCCCCATTCATCCGTAGGGGCGCAGTTTTCACAGCCAAGGCAGGATTATCGACAATTTGCCCCAATTCCCCCAAGAGGGCGGGAAGACCCCGCCCCTACCCTAGCGGCGGTAGAGGTGGGTGAGGTGTTGTAGGCGTTGGCTGATGTCAGCCCCCAACACATGACCCGAAGGATAGCGCCAGCGCCAATTGCCCTCGTTAATGCTGGGATCATTCATGCGGCCCTGGGAGTCCAGACCCAGCAGATCCTGGAGGGGGATAATGGCCAAATCGGCGATCGAAGCCAAGGCAACCCGGATCAAATCCCAGTGGATGGTCTGGACTTCTTCCGGGCGATCGTAGCCCAGGTAATGGCTCACCCGCACACGGGCCGGCTCATCCAAGCTTTGCCACCACCCCATGGCCGTGTCATTGTCGTGGGTGCCGGGATAAACCACCGCATTGCGGGGGTAATTGTGGGGCAAATAGGGGTTTGTGCCGTCTTCGTCCCCAAAGGCAAATTGCAGGATCTTCATACCGGGGAAATCGAAGCGATCGCGCAATTCTTCCACTTCTGGGGTAATTAGCCCCAAATCTTCCGCGAGGACGGGCAAATGCCCCAGGCTCTCGCGCAATTTCTCAAAAAAGGCTTCCCCTGGGGCTTTGATCCATTCCCCATTAATGGCCGTGGTTTCTGAGGCGGGAACGCGCCAATAGGCTTCAAAGCCCCGGAAATGGTCAATGCGCACCAAATCCGCATAGTTGAGGGTGGCCCGGAAGCGCTCAATCCACCAGGCAAAGCCCGTTTCCTGGAGTTTCTCCCAGTTATAGACCGGGTTGCCCCACAGTTGCCCCGTGGCGCTGAAATAGTCCGGGGGAACCCCCGCAATGTAGGCTGAGGCGAGGGTTTCGGGATCCAGTTGGAAGAGTTCGGGGTTGGCCCACACGTCGGCGCTGTTGTAGCACACATAAATGGAAATGTCGCCAATGATGCGGATGCCCCGATCGCTGGCATATTGCCGCAGGTGCCGCCACTGATCAAAGAAAACAAACTGGGTGAACTTATGGTAGGCAATGCGATCGGCCAGTTGCTCCCGTGCCGCCGCCAGGGTCGCAGGATTCCGGCGGGCTAGCCCCGGTTCCCACTGATTCCAGGGCAAAGCGGGGTTTTTTTCCACCAGGGCCATGAACAGGGCAAAGTCTTCGAGCCAGGGCTGGCTATAGCAAAAGCGCTCGTAGTCGTGGTGTACCCCTGGGGGGAATTTTTGGAAAAACCGATGGGCTGCTTTTTCGAGGCAGGGGGTTTTGTGGGCAATGACGCGATCGTATTCCACCTGATGGGGCAAGGTGGTGGCCGTGGGCATCAGGGGGGCCAAATCCTGGGGTTCCAGCAGCCCTTGTTCCAGCAACTTTTCTAAACTAATGAGCAAGGGATTCCCTGCAAAAGTGCTGAAATTCATGATGTAGGGGGAATGCTCATAGCCAGTGGGGCCAAGGGGGAGAATTTGCCAATATTTTTGGCCGCTGCTGTGCAAAAACTCCAGAAAATCATAGGCAGTTTTGCCCAGATCACCAATACCATGGCGGCTGGGAAGACTGGTGGGGTGGAGCAGAACTCCACTGGCTCGTTGTAGGCTCATAGGGTTTGTAGGGCAGGTTCAGGGGCTATGGCTTCCCCGGCAATGGCGATCGCCAGCCGTGGGGCTTCGGCTGAGTTATTTTACCAGTATGCTTAACAGCATGATGCTTAGGGGAAAAGTGGGGTTAGGCAAGTTTCGGGAAATGCTGGCCCCAGGAACCCAAGCCCTGCAATACGGCGAGATCCTCGGCATCCAACTCCACGGGGGTTCCCTGGCGGATCAGTTCAATAAAGTCTTCATTCGGCACCATCAAACACAGGGCATAGAGGCGACGATCGCCCGTGTTATGGAGAGCATGGTTCGCATTGGGGGGAACCAGCAAACTATCTCCCGCCTTGAGGGCAACGGATTTGCCATCACAAAAGGCGGTGCCTTCCCCCTGGAGGATAAAAAACATTTCGGTGGCCATGGGATGGCGATGGTGGGGGGTGTGGCCTCCCGGTTCAAAGATTTCGACGCATAGGGCCAGGGAGATTTCCGCCTGGGTGGGGTCAAAGACAATGGCGATGCGGTTTTGATCCTCAGGACTGATGCGAAAGGCTGGGTAAGCTCCAGCGGGCTTGAGGATGGGGACGCGGCAATGGTTTGGCTCTGGGCTGGGGAATCCAGAAGTCAGGGATCCGGAGTTGCGGACTTCGAGGGGGGGGTCTGGCGCAATAACCGGGGCAAAGCTAAGGGAGGCGGAGTAAGGTCGATCCATGGGGCCAAAGGGAGCGGATAGGGTGAACCTGACATGGAACCGAGTGGGATCAATCCCTAGGGACTATTCAAAGGCTGCGTCTCACTGGGGCAGATTAGACAATCTCCCAGCCTTTTCTACCAAAACGGGCGAGGGGGGCAAGAAAAATTCTGCGTCCTTCTCCCTTTTGAGAAGAGGGATTTAGGGTGAGGGCTTCCCCAGTGCAAGGCTCCTGATTAAAAACCCTGGGAGGGCGGCTTTCGGGGATTTCGGGCAATATTCCCGATTTCTTGGGCAATATTCCCGATTGCTTAGGTTAGAAACCCTGGGAGGGCGAGTTGACAAGATTTGGGGAAATATTCCCTGTTTCTTAGACAAAAACCCTGGGAGGGCGAGTTTAGGTGATTTTGGGGCAATATCCCCTATTTTTTGGGCAATACTCCCTATTTCTTAGGCTAGAAACTCTAGGAGCTAGAAACCCTAGGAGGGCGGGTTTAGGTTGTTTTAGGGCATATTCCCTATGTCTTGGGCAGAAATCCTAGGCAGGCGGGTTTAGGTGATTTTAGGGCATATTCCCTATTTCTTGGGCAAAAACCCTGGGAGGGCGGGTTTAGGTGGTTTAGGGCATATTCCCTATTTCTTGGACAAAAACCCTAGGAGAGCGGGTTTAGGTAGTTTTAGGGCATATTCCCTATTTCTTGGGCAAAAACCCTGGGAGGGCGCGGGTTTAGAAGATTTTGGGCATATTCCCTGTTTCTTGGGCAAAAACCCTGGGAGGGCGGGTTTAGGTGATTTTAGGACAATATTCCCTATGTCTTGGGCAAAAACCCTGGGAAGGGCGGGTTTAGGTGATTTTAGGCATATTCCCTATGTCTTGGACAAAAACCCTGGGAGGGCGGGTTTAGGTGGTTTTAGGGCATGTTCCCTATGTCTTGGGCAAAAACCCGCCCCTACGGGGATGGAGGGTTAACCGGCTGCATAGAGCAGGCTGAGGATAGCTTGGGTGGCGTATTGGGTGGCGTGGTGGGTGGCGGGCAACACATCCACCACCATGGCGGCAGACAACAACATCAAATAAAAGATGGAGTATTTGAACACCGATCGCGCCACTTGGCGATCGCTGGGGGTTTGCAGCAACTGCCAGGATTTATAGATCAATAGAACCCCTAAAAACAGGGCGATCGACCCATACAGCCAACCATTGACCCCCAGGGGATACACCAACAACAGGCTCATGGGGCACAGCAGGATACTGTAAATGAGGATTTGCTTGGCGGTGACCGCATCCCCCTCAATCACCGGCAACATGGGGACTCCCACCGCCGCATAGTCATCCCGGATCATCATGGCCAAGGCCCAAAAGTGGGGCGGGGTCCACAGGAAAATGATCACGAACATCAACCAGGGGGCCCAGGACAGATCCCCGGTGACCGCTGCCCAACCCACCAGGGGGGGGATGGCTCCCGCTGCGCCGCCAATGACGATGTTTTGGGTGCTGTGGCGCTTGAGCCAGTGGGTATAGATCAGCACATAAAAAATAATCCCGGCCATGGAGAGTCCAGCGGCCAACACATTGGCAAAGGTGGCCAACAGCCCAAAGGATAAACCCGCCAAGGCGAGGGCAAAGATCAGGGCATCGCGGGGATGGACACGCCCGGAGGGGATGGGCCGCCAGCGGGTGCGCTCCATGATGTAGTCGATGTCCCGATCGTAGAGGCAGTTAATGGTATTAGCCGATCCGGAAGCCAACGCTCCCCCCAACAGGGTAATGAGCAGCAACAGGGGATCCACCCGCCCCTCTGCCGCCACAAACATCCCGGAAGCGGTGGTGATGAGCAACAGCAAAATAATCCGGGGTTTGGTCAGTTGGTAATAGCTTTGGATAATTTGGATCCAATTTTGCTGGAGGGGAGCGGGGTTCTGGGGGGGAGCAATGGGGTTGGTTAGGGAGTTAGTCATGGAGTTTTATGGAGTTTTATCGGGAGTTATCGTGCAGGGGGATCGGATCAAGGGGAAAACAGGGGGGCTGGGAATCCGGGATGGGTCTTTGAAAGATCCCTAGGCGATCGCAAGACGATCGCCCAACGATCGCAAAGATTCCCAGGGATTCTGGCCTAGGGTTTGAAAGCGGCAGGGGACTGCATGAGGTGACGATCGCGCCAAGCCAACACCGTAAAGGCCATCAAGACCCCTAACAAAATTGCCCCCACGGTTTGGTGAGAAACCGTCAAGGGTTCCACCTGGAGGCGTAATTTAAAGGCGGCAATACCGATAGCCACCTGGCCCACCAGCGCCAAGGCCACCCCGCGCCCCAAATTGCGCAACCAGGGATGGAGTCCGGGGGTTCGCCATGCCCACACCACCACCACAAGGCTGGCGATCGTGGCGGGGAAAACTCCCACAATGTGGCTATGGATGACCCCGCACAGGGTAGACACGGCGAGGCACTGGTGCAGGGCCCACTGGGAAGCCACGAGACCCCCCAGGATGCTTTGGCCATAGACTAGCCCGGTGGCGATGGTGCTGGGCCACACCAGATGGCCGGTGGTGCCGGTGGGGTGGTAGGGGACGAGCAGCAGGGCCAGGGTGAGCAGAGTCAAGAAAAACAGCAGCGCTGTGCCTAAATGGGCGGTGACGATCGCAAAGGGCAGTAATTCCGTGACGGTTAAGGCCCCCAAAATCCCCTGGAAGACCACCAGGAACAGGGCGAAGCTGGCCAAGCCGGGAACCCAGGGGGGCAGGAGAGATCGTTTCCACCAGGACAGCCCCGCCAGGGCCATGGTGCCGAAGCCCACCATGGAGGCATCCAAGCGATGGAACCATTCCAAAAACACCTGGAGGTTCATTTGGTTTTGGGGCACCAGTTGGCCATAGCACAGGGGCCAGTCGGGGCAGGCGAGTCCGGCATTCATGACGCGGGTGGCGCTGCCAATGGCCATGAGGATGAGGGTGGCGACGGTGAGCCGTTGGGCCAGTTTGCGCACGGTGGCGGCGGCTTGGGCGGCGGGGGTTCCGGCGATCGCGGGGGAAGTCGGTTCAAATCCGGCGGAACCCGATGGGATAGAACTCGATCCGGCAGGAGCAGATCCAGCCACGGGGGATCCGGCCACTGGAGATCCAGAAAATGTGGAGTCGGTCATGGGGTTAAGCGCCGATATTAAAGGGTCAGGCTGGGGGCTGAAGCTAGCGCCCACACACGGGGATATTGCAAAAGATGAAGGGATTTAATGTTTGCTTACTGAACTTAACGATTTACGTTGCCTTTACTTTAGGGGGCAGATCTGGGGAAGGGCCGCAGTTTTTAGATTCTCTTTGCCTTATGGGGGGAAGTCTTAACGTTTTGATATAAAGGTTTGGGGGGTTGTGGGGGGTCGATCGTCCTAGGAATCAGGGCTTATGGCGAGGGTTCAGGCTCGATCGCTGGTCTCTCGATCTTGATAGACAGTCCCCCCTATCCTTGCCTAACCCCATGAATCATCTAATGGGAGTCATCCATTCATGAGCCAACCATTCAAGGGTGATCAGCATCCGCGCCAGCCATCCCTAAGGAAGCTCGCCAGCAACTTCATCAAAAAACAACCCCTCCCCTGGGGCTGGCTGGTGGCGCTAGGGGTAGCTTTTGGGGGATTGGGACTGCAATGGGCGGGAATAAATTTGATTTGGCTGGCAGAAGCCTCCAAAAATCACCCAATTAGGGTTTATTTCTTGATGGCAATCTGGGGTTTAGCAATTCTCGCGTCGCCGATCGCCGATGACACGGACAGCGCGATCGGGGCTGGAGCCGGAGCTATAGTTGGAGCCGCATCTGGGACTGGGGCTGGTATGAGGGTTAGGGCTTGGCCTGTAACCGGAGCTTGGGCTGGGATGTGGATGGGGGGATGGGCAGGAGCCAGGGCCGGAGCTTGGGCTGGGGCTGCGGCTGGAGCTTGGGTTGAGATGTGGACTTTAGCGATGGATCCCGTCTTATCCACTAAAGGGATCCTGTGGGCTATGTGGGGCACCCAGTTATTGCTGTCGGTACTGAGCTATGTTTGGGCACTGCAACAAACCCTAGCGGATATGGTTTGGGTCACTTGGTTTGGTGTGATTATTGGACTTTTTATGAGTCTTTGGATATTTTTTGACATCAACCAGTCAGGAGAAACGGGAATCGCTGCCGGAGTTTACCTAGGGCTATTTTTTAGCTTAATCCTTGCCTTTACAGCCGCCACCCTTGTGGGTGCTGGCAAACGGCTCAACCTCCGCCCCCTCCCTGGCCGCACCCTCCGCAACGCCAAAGACTCCCCCAACAAAGCCTTCCCCCACTATTGGCAACGCCTCGCCATCCTCCTTGTCCCCATCCTCCTGGGTTTCGCCGGGGGCTGGCACCTCTATCCCCTCCTCCCCTGGGCCAATTGGCTCATCCCCCCCAACTTGTAAACCCGCTGACTCCCCGCCCCCGCCCTAGGACAGGAGCCAGGGGTGAGCGATCGCCCTCCAACAGACACCCAGATCCCCACAGCAATAAAAAACAGCAATAAAAAAGAGGAGCCAAAAGCTCCCCTCCTTATGGGTGGATTAAACCATAAATCAATCAGGATCCCTCCCCTCAGGCAAAGATCCCCAAAAACACAACATCCACCAACTTACTCTTCTTCGTCATCCAGCCCTTGGTAAATCAAATGAATGTGTTTGTAGCCCAACTTGACCTCAAACACATCACCGGGCTTCAATCCCATGGCTTTGGTATAGGCAGAGCCAATGAGAATTTGGCCATTTTTCTGCACCGTGACCCGGAAGGTTGCTTCCCGGCCCCGCTTTTGGCTAGACTCCGCATCCAGATTAATGCCTCTGGCTTCTAAAAGCGCCTCATAAAACTCTGCCAGGTTGATGCGAACTTCCCCTTTTTTAGTTTTGGAATAATAGCCGCATTCTTTAGCCAGTTCCCGACGGGAGAGATCCGATAGCTCTTTTGCTTTGCCCAAGAGGGCTTTGCCTGTTAACATGACGGGTGGTTCAGGGACGACCCGGGTTTTTGCTTTAGCCATTTTCCTGTCTACTTTAACGATTGGTGACAACCATCTTGAATAATCTACACAAGTCCCTAGGTCAAACATCGCCTAAGGGTCTCGGTTCCTGGACGTGTGGAAACTCCGACACTCTAACCCAGAGATCCTAAACCTGTTTCCAGAGATTTCATTTCTTAGGGTATAGATTTTAAGTTGAATTGTCATCTTATTCAACCATAAATTTAGCATACATTTCAAATGTCTTGGGGGTGTTGCGGAAAAATGGCTGTTATTTGGAATTATTTAGTGGGGTTACGATCGCCCAAAAATCTGAACCCCATCCCCCCTCAAACCCTTGCGCTGTCAGCGATCGTCCCCTGATTTCCAATGGTATAGATCCCTGGGAATCTCCCCCTCCAAACCCTAGGGTCATGCTTTTGAGTAAGGGTGCTATGGGGCAGCCTCAGCCCCCTAACCCAAGGGTTGATCCCTGGGGGTTGGCGGTGGGGCGCAAGTGCCTTGGATCCTTTCCATGGGGTCAGGGAATCTGCTTTGAGACCCTGGGGTAAAAAATCTGTAATGCTGCGATCGTGACCAAAGGGTCAGCAATCTGTAACAATGGGAAAAATTTTTGGGCTAGCGGCCCGCCCTATACCATGGACGCAACTTCTTCACCACCCCCCTCGGATTCTGCCCCTAGCTCCCAAGGCGATTCTCCCGCCCAGAATCCCCTAGAAAGTTCTCCCCAAACTACCCCAGCAAGCCCCCTCGAAAGTGTTCCCAGCAAGGGGACAGAAGACCCCTTAACAGCCCTGCCTAGCTTCTCGGATTTAGAAGCCCAGGTGCAGGTGAAAACCGAGGCTTTGGAAGGGCGACGGAGGGCATTAGAGGCTCATATTTGGATTCCGGTGGGGGTCGATCGCCTGTGGGAAGTTCTCACGGACTATGAAGGGCTGGCAACTTTTATCCCTAACTTAACCCGTAGCCAGGTCTTAAGTCGATCGGGCAACCAAGTGCGCCTAGAACAGGTGGGGGCGGAACAGTTTTGGAAGTTTAGCTTTGCCGCCAAAGTCATCTTAGCCATGGAATTGATGTATCCAGAGGCTATTTACTTTACCTTAGAAGAAGGGGATTTTAAGGAGTTTGCGGGATCCTGGCGATTGGCTCCCGATCGCCAAGAGGATAATTTGGGCACGCGCCTCACCTATCAGTTAACGGTGCATCCCAAGCGCACCATGCCGGTAAAATTGGTGGAATGTCATTTAGGGGCAGGGTTGAGCCGCAATTTAGCTGCCATTTATCAAGAAGCCCTGCGGCGAGAATTTCTTTAATCTGGTGATGGGCGATCGTGGCTGTCCCTTTTTTGCTCCTCAATCCATGGTCGATCGTGCAGCCGTGATCATGCCATGATGGAGTTCCTAGGGAGACCCTGGGCAAATTTTTTGAAGACCCTCACCCCAAATTCTTCTGCCCAGGGGGATTAGGAATTGTGACTGAAGATTCTGGCTTATGACCCAGCCCTGTGGCCCAGGATTTTGACCCAGAATTTTGACCCAGAATTTTGACCCAGAATTTTAGCTAAAGAGTTTGATCGGGAATTTTGACCGGGAATTCTGACCGGGAATTCTGACCAGGGATTTTATCCCAGAATTCTTGACCGGGAGCATTTCACTTTTGCCCATGGACAGCTAGGATGGCTATCCCACAGGAGAGGATTTTGTGGGATGGGCCTCTGGTCTGTCCAAAGTCAGATGCTCCCTTTTGACTGGGGACTGGGATTGGGGACTGGGATTGGGGACTGGGAAAAGTTTTGATTTCTGGACTTTCCTGGTAGCAACGGCGGGGAGATCAGGGGTTGCTGTTAGTTACCTAGGGCATTTTTAAGGGGATGGGCTAATCGGGATCCACGATCGCTGGGGGAGCAAAGTTGAGAGCCAGGGCAACCCATAAGCCAGGGTTCACCCAAGCCAAGGGCTACCCCCCAGGGCTGCAAAAATGATTGATCCAGATGACTGGTTAACTGACACGAAATTCTACCTTGGGCGCGAAAACCGCACCCCTACAAGAGGTTTGGGATCCTAGGGTTCTGGTTTCTTGACCCGCGCTCTACGCCTAGGTTTGCCCCAGTTTTGGCAGTCAATCAGCCCAAATGATCCGCAAAGATTGCCAAGAAAGATGACCGACAAAGATTATCTACAAAAATTATCGATCGATGTGAACAACTGTAAAGTTTATGTACTCCTGATAAAGTTTCCAGGGCTGGATCACCGGAAGACGTGTAATAGAGAGGGAAGACGATTTCAGGGGGCAACGGCACTGCTATCACCACTGAGGAGGGATCGATCGAGGTCTCCTTGGCTCGTACCCAGGGTTGAGAGGGACACCAACCTACAATCCCAGGCAACAGACGAGAGCCTCCCTGGACTTGAGAAGTGGGGCAAATTTGGGTGAAACAAACCTTAGTTGAACAAATTTTGGTTGGACAAATATGGAACACCAACCCTATTTAATTATTGAAATTCATGGAAGCCGCTATGGTTTAGATGCCTATGCGGTGCAGGAAATCTTCTTTTTGCCAGAGATCACCCCACTGCCAGAATCTCCTCCGGATGTGGTGGGGGTGATTAACCTGCGGGGCGAAGTGCTGCCGATCGTAGATCTACGGGGGCGCTTTGGCTTACCCCCCACGCCCTACCAAATTAGCGATAGCGTCGTGGTGCTGGGGGAGGGCAACACCGGGCCACAGGTGGGCCTCGTGGTCAACCGCACCTATGAGGTACAATCCATCCCCCGCCAAAATATCTGCGATCCCCTGGGTCGTCCCAGTATCCCAACCCCGAGCGCCCCCCCGGCCCCTGCGCCCTCCAACCCTGCCCTCGTTTCCAGTAATGGATCCAACAAATGGGCACAGAACAACCAAGAGGCCAGCCCAGAACCCTGGCATGGGGGGGATGCCTTGACCTTTCAGCCATTGGCTTCTCCCTCGGATTCCACGATCGCGAGTCCCCCCCTTAGCTCCGAGATCCCCACCTTTGCTCCCCTGGCTCTGCCGCTCATGGGGGGCATTGCCAAGATGGAAACCGAGATCATCACCCTGCTCAATCCCCAACGTTTGATCCACTATGGCCACTGGACAGAAACCCGGAAACTCCCAGACTGGGGGATCCCAGGGCTAACGGACAACGATCGCCCTGAAGCTGAAGGGGGCACCCCCCCAGAAGCCAAGGGATCCCCAGGCCGGGGGGAAAGTTGGGGCGATCGTCCGGGGGGGCTGCTCCATGGGCGGGACTTCTTCCCAGAGGCGACCCCAGAGGAACGGGCCTTGCTGCAACGGCGAGCCGAAAACCTGCGCAAAGAAACCATCAGCGACAGTGCCACCGGACTGGTGCCCTATGCCGTGGTGGGGCTACAGGGGGAATATTTTGGTTTAGGGCTAGAGGTGATCCACGAGTTTACGGATGTTACCGATGTCAGCCCTATTCCCTGTTGTCCCCCCCATGTGGTGGGCAACATTAACCTACGGGGAGAAATCCTGACTTTGGTGGATATGAGTGGTTTATTAAACTTACCGTTAAGCCGATCCCAAACCAGTCACAAAGCGATCGTGGCCCGCCTTGATCATTTGGTGGCAGGCATCACCGTGGATGAGGTCTTTGACGTGGTTTATCTGCGCCCTGGAGATATTGCCCCAGTACCCGCCGCCATCCATGCCCTCAATGATGAATTTATCCGAGGAGTTGCCCCCTATCAAGATCACCACATGAGCATCTTAGAATTACCCAAACTCTTAAATAGCCCAGAATTAATTGTGGATGAAATGGTTTAAGCTTGCTTTCTTCTCAGATTGCATCAGATTGCAAAGGAATCCCGTAAGCTTGCATTTCCCCCCCATCCAAGACCCTATTAGGACTCTTTTTCCCCAGCCCCTTGCTCTCTTCTCCAGCCAGTTGAGGCCAAAGTTAGACCAGAAATTGCCCGGTGCATTGCACTTTAGCCCATTGACCCATCCGGTCAGGACAATCCCCCCGTAGTTGCCCCCAACCCTCGGCGATCGTTCCCAAGTGAAATGCTCCCAAATTGCCCACCTTTCTCCCACCTTTTGCCCACCTTTTGCCCACCTTCCTAGGGCATTGCTCATCGGCTCTTCTGGGATCACTGGCTTGACAGTCCATACCTTAGATCATCAGGGAAAGGGAGATGATCCCCTGCCTGCACCCGCTTTATCGCATCCCCCAGATTAATTGTCTGTTTACCCTTTCCCTTCAGCAGGAACCTTAAACTATGGCTACCTCTTCTCAAAAACAATTTCGCCTGAGACATTGGATTCTTGTGGGCTATTCCATTCCCATAGTGGCCTTAACCATTTCTGCGGCATCCACCATTTATAATGTGCGCCAAGTCAAGGTCATGGCTGAAAACTTAGAGCGCACCCAAAGCGTCAGCGATTCCCTAGGACAAGTGGCCGTGAATTTGCAAATTACCTCACGGGCAACCCGGGGTTATTTGCTCTCCCCCAACCAAGATTTTCTTAACACCTTTGAATCGGCACAAACTGACTATTTGGAGCAACTCCAGGAGATGGAAGCTCTGGTGCAAGATTCCCAACAAAAGAAAAACATCCAAACCCTGAAAGCAGAAGCCGCCACCCTCGATCGTTCTAATATCAGGATTATGGAACTCGCCCGCCAAGGAAAAGTAGCGGAAGCCATTGCGTTATGGAAGACCGATGAAGGTGCTAAGCAAGCAGATGTCGTGTCGGATTTACTGGGGGCCATGCAAAGTCGGCAACTGGATTTAGTGCAGGAGAATACCCAAGCCCAAAACCTTGCTTTGGATAACTTGCAGCGGCTGGTGGTGGCAGCTTCTGCTAGTTCTGTACTGTTTTCCATCTTTTTAGGCACTTGGATTATCAACAAAGCTTCCCGGCAAATGTTGGAGTCCTCTGGCTTAATTGCCAGTTCCACCACAGAAATTGCCGCCACCGTGGAGCAGCAAGAACGCACAGCCCAACAACAGGCGGCTTCTGTGAATGAAACCACCACCACCATGGATGAGTTGGGGGCTTCTTCCCGCCAGTCCGCAGAACAGGCGGAAGCGGCGGCGGCGGGAGCCAGACAAGCCCTGGCCCTGGCGGAAGGGGGAACCCGTGCGGTCGATCGTACCCTCCAAGGCATGGATAACTTGATGGAAAAAGTCCAGGCGATTTCCGATCAAATTTTGCGGCTGAGTGAACAAACCAGCCAAATTGGCAGCATTTCTGGGCTGGTGAGCGACTTGGCCAATCAAACCAATATGCTGGCCCTGAATGCCGCTGTGGAAGCGGTGCGTGCCGGAGAACATGGCAAAGGTTTTGCGGTGGTTTCTGGAGAAATTCGCAAGCTTGCTGACCAAAGTAAAAAGTCTGCCGAGAAAATTAATGCCCTGGTGCAGGACATTCAAAATGCCATTAATTCCACGGTGATGGCCACCGATGAAGGCAGCAAAACCGTGGAGGAAGGGGTGCGCATTGCCCAGGAAACGGCAACAGCTTTCACAGGGGTGACGGATGCAGTGAATAATGTGGTGCTCAACAGTCAGCAAATCTCCTTCAACGTTAAACAACAAGCAACAGCAATTCAGCAGGTGGTTACAGCCATGAATAATCTCAATGTGGCAGCGCGAGAAAATGCCAGTGGTGTCAGCCAAGTGCGTCTCGGAACCCAGCGGCTTCAGGATGCAGCCATCAACTTAAAAGAGATGGTCTAGATCGGGGTTTGAGGACATAAGGATGGGCTATATGGGGTCAGCTAACGATCGTTAGGTGCTGACCCTTGATCTGTATCAGGAGGCCATGGATCTATGGTGATGTGGATTGATGATGATGAGCTACGGGAACTTTTCAAAAGTTCTAGCGAAGAGCGCCTGCAAAATATTGATGCAGGTTTGTTGCACCTGGAAAAATATCCAGGGGATCAAAAGATCATTGAATCCATTATGCGGGATGCCCACTCTCTGAAAGGAGATAGCAATATGCTAGGGCTGAAGGACATTGGAACCCTTTCCCATCAGGTGGAACATATTTTAAAAGCCGTGCAACAGGGGGAACAAACCCTAACGGTGGAGGTGTGCGATCGCCTTTCCCATGCGTTGCAAGCCATCAGCCAAATG
>Ga0129333_10003134_pt1 | contig 15441 bp, 11 predicted proteins | sample CPB6_08_DNA_FD_94474 | JGI IMG/M metagenome (GOLD analysis project Ga0129333, IMG submission 94474) | Freshwater to marine salinity gradient microbial communities from Chesapeake Bay, USA - CPBay_Sum_0.6_0.8_DNA | ecosystem: Environmental > Aquatic > Marine > Coastal | place: USA: Chesapeake...
CGCAGCGCAGCACTTCGGCCTCACCGCTGACCCCATGATGCGCCAGATCCTCGCCGACCTCTATGCACACGAGAAGGTGTCGCAGTACACCAACCGGCGTGCCGCTGCCGCGCTGAAGGCCGGCCAGACGCCGGGCCCCGAGGGCTCGCTCTCGAAACTCATGTGGACCGCCAACATGGAACGGACGAGCCACGCCATCTCGGCGGTGCTCGGCGCACGGCTCATCGCCGACACCGGCGAGTGGGGAACCTATGCATGGGGCGAGCACGTGCTCGGTGCGCCTGGCTACAAGATTGCCGGTGGCTCCGACGAGATCCAGCGCAACATCATCGGCGAGCGTGTGCTGCAACTACCGGCCGAGCCGCGTGTCGACAAGGACGTCAGCTTTGCCGAGGCGCAGCGCCAGGCGTCCCGGCGCTAGCCGCTACTGCATCTGCACGTGAGCTCCCCGGTCCTCGCCGCCCTCGACGTCGGCACGAACAGCTTCCACCTCGTCATTGCACGCATGCGCAGCGGTGGTGGTTTCGACATCGTCACCCGCGAGAAGGAGGTGGTTCGCCTCGGCCACGGTGGTGGCGAGATGAAGCACCTCGAACCCGAGGCCATCCAACGCGGGCTCGCTGCGCTGGAGAGGATGGCGCAGCTGGCCGACTCGCAAGGCGCACCGCTGCGTGCCGTCGCAACATCGGCCGTGCGCGAGGCGCGCAATGCGGACGACTTCCTCGATGCAGCCCGTCGTGTTGGCGTGAACATCGAGGTGATCTCGGGTGTGGAGGAGGCGCGCCTCATCCATCTGGGTGTTCTGCAGGCAGTCCCCTACTTCGACCGCCGGATGCTGCTCATCGACATCGGTGGCGGCAGCACCGAGGTCCTCATCGGCGAGCACGGGCAGACGCTCACGGCGCGGAGCTTCAAGCTTGGCGCCGTGCGCCTCACCGACCGATTCTTCCGCAAGGGCGAGGTCACCGAGGATGCACTCGACGAATGTCGCTCGTACGTGCGCGCTGCACTCACCACCTTCGAGCGCGAGGTCCGCCGCACCGGTTTCGATGCGGTCGTGGTGTCGTCGGGCACCGCCGAGGCCGTTGCACGTATGGCACACCTCGCCGAGGCCGATAGCCCACTGCGCACGTACAACTGCTTCACCTTCGGCATCGACGCGGTTCATCGTGCCGTCGAGCGCCTTGCTGCAGCACCGTCCACACGTGCCCGTGCCGAGATCCCCGGTGTCGACGACCAACGCGCCGACATCATCGTTGCGGGCGCAGTCATCCTCGAGACCGTGTGCGAAACCTTCGGCGTGGAGGAACTGACCTACTCCGAGTTCGCCCTCCGCGAGGGCGTGCTGCTCGACACGCTCGAACGGAGGGCGGGCGGCGGGATGCACCACCTCCGCAACGTGGCGATGCGAAGTGTGCGCCACCTCGCCGAACGCTGCGACGACGACCTCGCCCACTCCGCCCACGTGGCGCGCCTCGCACTGCAGATCTACGACGGCACCCAGGACATTCACGGTCTCGAACCGGCATGCCGTAACTACCTCGAGGCGGCGGCACTCCTCGCGAACGTCGGCTTGGTGATCTCGCACAGCAAGCACCACCTGCACTCGTATTACGTGATCCGGAACACCGACGACCTCACCGGGTTCACCGATCACGAGATCGAGATCGTTGCGCTCGTGGCGCGTTATCACCGCAAGTCGGAACCCAAACCCTCGCACGCAGAGTTCGGCCGCCTCGAGTCCGAGTGGCAACGGGTGGTTCGGGTACTTGCCGGCATCTTGCGCGTGGCAATCGGGCTCGACCGCAGCCACGACCAACGCATCACCAGCATCGCCGTGCACCGGGAGGGCCATCGCCTCGTGCTCGACCTGCACCCCAAGCGGGGCACGTCCGACCTCAACCTCGAGTGCTACGCCGCCGCCGATCGGGGCGACCTGCTGGAGGATGCCACCGGCCTCGAACTGCGGTTCCGGCCGATCAGCCTCCGCTCGGCACCGTAGTCGTCGTAGTCGTAGTAGTAGTCGTGGTGGTGGTTGTCGTGGTGGTCTTCTTCACCGTGGTGGTCGTCGAGGGCGGCGACGTGGTGGTGACCCGACTGATCGCATCCCCGGGCGGCGGCTGAGCGCCGTACTTCTCTGGCTCCCGCTTGCCGTCCCACACGAGCACCTGGTCGCCGTTCTTCACGAGGTCCGGGAAGTACTCGGCAATGTGCATCGGGATGCGGATGCATCCGTGCGATGCGGGCCGCGACGGCACCTCGTTGGCACCGTGCACTGCGAGGCCCTTGTTGAAGTAGACCGGCTTGTACATCCGGCCGAGGCGACCCTCGCGCCAACCACCGGTGGCCTCGTCGACGTAGCGCCGGTAGAAGCGGTACACGCCGCCGGGGGTGATCGAGACGCCTCGCACGATGACGCGCACTGGCTCCTTGCCGTTGACGTTGCCGTCCTCACCCGGGTCGATGGTGACCTCTTCCTCCCAGCGCTGTCCGTCGCCGGAGGAGATGTGCGTGATGAGGCGCGCCTTCTTGTTCTCGAAGAGCACCGCCACCTGCTCGGGGAGGTAGACCTCGAGATGAACCCGAGAACCCTTCGGCCGCTTCGGCTTCACGACGAGGTTGTCCTGCATGCGCAGCCACATGTCCTTGGTGACCTGGCCCTTCACCTTGGCGGCGGGCACTCGCATGACGAGTTTCTCGAAGGCCCACACCGCCGAACGTGTTGCAGTGCCGAACGAGCCGTTGACGTCGCCGGGGTCGTAGCCGAGGTCGATGAGCCGTTGCTGCAGGCGCTTGACGTCGGCGCCCTTCATGCCGCGCTTGAGCGTGCGCTTGAGCATGGTCTTGGGCTTGGCAGTGACGACGGGTTCGGTCTCGACCTGCGGCAGGGTGTCGGTGACGGAGTCAGAGACCGCCGTCGGCTCCTCCGAGACGGGCGCCAACGAGAGATCGCTGGCGTCGGCCTTGCCGCCGTCACCGTCGCCCCCGGAGAGTCCCGCCGCGACGCCGACCACGATGAGTACCGCAGCGGCGACCAACGCCGGCAGCCATCGCCGCAGCGGGTGCTGGTGGGCACGAGCGGCAGCAGACCGGGGACGCGGACCGCGCGAGGCGTGGCGTGGACCGGGGCCCGGTGCACGACCCCCGCCCTGAGTGCCCGCAGGGCGTGCGCTGCGTCCGCCCGGGCGCGGTCCCGTCGAGCCGGCACCCCGGGGTTCCCCCGACGCGGGCCCGCGGGCGCCCGGCCCGTTCGGGCGGGACGACGGTGATCTCGGGGCGCCAGATGACGGGCGCCGGTCGCGGGGACCCTGCATCGCTCGTCATCACCTCCGGGGGCACGCTGAGGGCCCGATCTGCCCTCCAAGTTCGCGGGGAAGGCTAGCGGTCACCGCGAGCCCGGTGGCATCGGCCCCGGCTGCCAAGCGTCAGCGCTGCACGACCGGCTTGAGGCTGCGCAGTTCCTTGCGGAGCATGAGCATCTCGCGCACGATCTTCAAGATGACCTTCGGCGAGCTGAGCGTGGAGACGCCACGCGTGCGGGGGAAGTAGTCGACCCCGAACTGGGTGATCTCGTACCCGAGCTTCTTCGCACGGATGATCAGCTCGGCGTCGAGGAACGAACCCTCGCTCACCAGCGTGATGTGGTCGAAGATGTGCCGCTTGCAGAGCTTGAACGCGAAGTTGATGTCGCGCATCCGTACGCCGAAGAGGCGACGGATGAGCAGGTTGTAGAAGAACGTGTACACCTCGCGGAGTGCGCCCTCGCCCGTGCGGTCGTGCCGATACGCGCTCACGATGTCCGACTCGTAGAGCCGCATGATGCGACAGGCCTTCGCGATCTCGGCCATGTCGAACGGCAGGTCGGCGTCGGTGTAGAGCACGAGGTCGCCCGTTGCCGCTGCGAAACCGGTCTTCATCGCCCCGCCAAGCTTGCGGTTCACCGGGTGGTGTACCACCTTCACGTGTCGGTCGGCGGCGGCGATCTCGTCGGCGAGACGGGGCGTTGCGTCGGTGGACGCATCGTCCACGATGATCAATTCGTAGTCGTCGATCTCGCCGGCCTCAATGAGGTCCCGGCACGCATCGGTGGCTGCAGCGACGGCGCGGTGGATGTAGGCCTCCTCGTTCCACATCGGGAAGAAGATCGACAGCGTTCCGAACGAAGCACTGGTGGACGACATCGGGGCGGAAGGGTATCGGGTCGCCTGCGTGGGTAGCGTTCGAACTGCGATGAGCGAAGGGGACTACGAGGCCGGTCAACTCACCGAGGGCTGGCGATGGGTGCTCGCCGTCGGTTGGGCGCTCTGCATCCCCGGCCTGTTCGCTCTCGGCGATGCCGCGAACTCCTTCGGCAAGCCCACGTGGTGGCTCGACAACTCGGCCACAGCGTCGTGGTACTCGGCGCTGGCCTTCGTGCCACCGCTCCTCGTCACCTGTGCAGCGGCCGCCAACTGGCGCCACTGGCCGATTGCGGCAGCCGCAGGCGTCGTCTCGCTGGGCATCTACGCCGCCGTTGATGCGTCCGAGAGCCCAGCGGTGGCCATCGGGGAGGCCGTGCTCGCTGCAGCGGCGGCCCTCGTCTCGGTGGCGTGCCTGGCGGGCAGGGTGCGCCGAGCACCGGCATCCCCTACCCCCGGGCCGGCCACTACACCGCCTGCCGGCGGGTGATGAGCCCCAATCGGCAACAGACGCAGGGGTACAGTTCGCCTCGATGTTCCGGAGGCGACGCGAGGATGACGAGCCACGCGAACGACGTCGCAAGGCGCAGGGACCCTCCACCGCTCGCGAACGCCTCGTCGCCGCCGAGTCCCGCATCGAGGAGTTGACCGCCGAACTGGCGTCCCTCCGGGACGAGAACCGTGAGGCCGTCGACCGGCAATTGCTCGAGCATCGCACCACGGTCGAGGGTGAGATCGAGGCACTCCGGGCCCAGATGAAAGAGGACTACCGCCGGCAGGTAGGTGTGCTTGACGTGGTGCGACGCCAACAGAAGCGCCAGGACGAGACCGCCAATGACCGCCTCCGGGTCCTCGAGGCGACCGTGGCCGACCTTCCGAGCGGTGTCGAGGACCGGATTGCTGCGTCCGAACAGCGTCTGGTGGCGTACGAGACCCGCATCGGCGCCCTCGAGCAGGTACACCCGGCGATTGTCGAGCGTCTGAAGGAACTCACCGCCGCCCGCGAGGAACTCGCTACCTCCACCGACCGTGTCTCCAACGCCGTCCGGGCCGTGCGGGAGTCCGCCGAGCGCACGAGCACCCGCACCGATGCCGCCGAGGCCGCCGCCCGGCAGGCACTGGCCGATGTCGCAGCAGCACGGGAGCAGGTGGGTCGCCAGCAGCACCTCGTGGAATCGCTCAACGAGTCGGTCGCCAACGCGCTCCGTGGCGCCGACGAGGTGTCCCAGGAGATCGCCGCCCTCGCGGGCGCGCTCGGACCCCTCGGCCCGATCCCCGAGCGCGTGACCGCACTCGCCGAGGAACTGGCGACGCTCACCGACCGGATCATCGCTGCCGAACTCGTCCTCAACCAGCGAGATGACCTCGAACTTCAGTTGGAGCGCGCCGAGGAATTCGAGCGAATGCTCGCCGAGGTGGATCCCACCACGTACGCCACCCGGGACGAGTTGGCGGCGCTTCGCGCCGACCTCACTACCCTCCGCGAGAATGTTCACGGAGAGTAGTTAGCACGGCACTCTTTGTTGCAATTCTCACCAAGGTCTGGCACGCTACGGAGCGGTTGCGGACACGAGAAAGGGGCTGACCAGCATGGTATTTCGCGGCCGCTCTCAGGGTCCGACCGCCAAGGACGACATCGTCGTCGACGGAAGTGCGCGCGTTGACGACCTCGCCGCCGCCCTAGTCACCAACGACGCCGCCTCTGCTGCCGACGTAGCGATGGCCCGCGCCGGCTCGCCGTCCACCGAGGCCGACCTCGTCACACTGCTGTTCAAGACCGAACGACGTGGAGCAAACCGCGCGAACATCATGCAGGTCTGGGCGGGTCTGCACGGACTCGACGTCGTCGACCTCCGTCAGGTCACCCCGAGCCCCGAAGCAGTGGCGCTCATCGACGAGAAGACCTGCCGCCGCCTCAAATGCATACCGCTGACCGCAGACCCCGGTGGTGCGCACGTGGCCATCGCCGACCCGTCGAGCAGCCACCGCTCGAACGTCGCAGCAAAGTTCACCGGGACCGTGGTGTTCAGCGTTGCGATGGAGCAGGAGATCTCCAACACCCTCGACCGCATCTACCGCGCCGATGCCGAGATCGACGCACTGAGCAAGGCCTTCGAGGCGAGCGACTCCACACAGGCACTTCTCGCAGCGGCCCAGCAGACCGACGACGACAACGCGCCGATCGTGCAGATCGCCAACCGGGTCATCGCCCAGGGACTTCGTGACCGCGCCTCCGACGTGCACATCGAGCCGATGAACGATCACATCCGCGTGCGCTTCCGCATCGACGGCAACATGGTCGACACCTTCACGCTCCCCCTGTCTGCGCACGCCGCACTGGTGAGCCGCTACAAGATCCTCGGCGGCATGAACATCGTCGAGCGACGCCGTCCGCAGGATGGTCAGTTCTCCACCACCGTCGACGGACGCGATCTCGACGTGCGCGTGTCGTCACTCGCCACCGTCTTCGGCGAGAAGGTCGTCATGCGTCTGCTCGACAAGAGCCGCGCCGCACTCGAACTCAAGCAATTGGGGATGCCCACGGCCACGTACGAGGAGTGGGCGAAGCTCATCCATGCGCCGTTCGGCATGGTCATCTGCGCCGGCCCCACGGGTGCCGGCAAGACCACCACCCTCTACGCCACGCTGCGCGCCATCAACTCCGGCGGCAAGAACGTGATGACCATCGAGGACCCTGTCGAGTACGTGTTCCCGGGAATCAACCAGATCCAGACGAACGAGCAGGCGGGCCTCACGTTCGCACAAGGCCTGAAGGCCATCCTCCGTCAGGACCCCGACGTCATCCTCGTCGGCGAGGTTCGTGATGCCGACACCGCCCGCATCGCCGTGCAGTCCGCCCTCACCGGCCACCTCGTGCTGTCGTCGCTGCACGGCACCGACTCCGTGGCCGCGCTCCACCGCATGCTCGACATGGGCATCGAGTCGTTCCTCATCGCATCGGCCGTCGTTGCCGTCATCGGTCAGCGACTGCTGCGCCGCATCTGCGACGCCTGCAAGGAGCCCTACGTGCCCGGCGCCGAGGAACTCGCGCTCTGGCACCGCGAGGGACGCAACCCGAAGAGCCAGTTCTGGCGCGGGGCGGGCTGCACGTTCTGCGCCGGAACCGGTTACCGGGACCGCATCGGCGTCTACGAACTGCTCCGCATCACCCCCGAACTGCGACGACTCATCGTCGGCTGGGCAACGCAGGAGGAACTGCGCCGACTTGCCGTCAACCAGGGCATGCGCACACTCGTCGACGAGGCCCTTGCCCTCGTCGAGAACGACATCACCACGATCAGCGAAGTCGTCCGCACCCTGTACGCAGGCTGATACCCATGCCCAAGTTCGCCTACGTCGCCGTCGACTCCGCCGGAGCAACCGTTCGTGGCACGCTCAAGCGCACCACCATCGGCGAGGTCCGGGGCTGGCTGAACGAGAACGGGCTCTTCCCCATCAGGATCGGGGAACCAACGAGCCGGCTCAACATTCAGCTCACGAAGGAGAAGTTGAAGAAGCGCGAGCTGATGCACTTCTCGCGTCAGCTCGCCGTGTTCCTCCGTGCCGGCATCCCCATCATCGACGCCCTGGAGACCATCGCTGACGAGGCACAGGACAAGGTGCTCCGCCGTGTGCTGGCAGGGCTCGTGGAGAAGCTCCGCGGCGGGGCAACCTTCGCCGACGCTGCAGCGATGCACCCCGAGGCGTTCCCGAAGTACTACCTCGGCGTGCTCAAGTCCGCCGAGCTCACGGGCAACCTGGACGAGACCATCGATCAGCTCACGAGCTACATCGACCGCGAGCTCACCGCCCGCTCGAAGGTGGTTGCCGCGCTCGTGTACCCCGCCGTGGTGTTCGGTCTCGCTGTTATCACCATCGGCGTGCTCGCCGTTGTCGTGCTCCCCCAGTTCAAGAAGCTTTTCGACGAACTCGGCGCCGACCTCCCCCTTCCCACCAAATTGCTGCTGGGCATGACCGGGCTCTTCACCGACTTCTTCTTCGTGCCGCTCGGCGTTGCGATGCTCGGTCTGATGACTGCGGTCTGGATGGCGATGACCCCGTCAGGCAAGCGGGCGAAGGACAAGATGCTGCTACGCCTGCCCATTATCGGCAGCATCGTGCAGTACGCCATCCTCGAGCGCTTCTGCCTCATCCTCTCGACGATGACCAGGGCCGGCGTGTCGCTCCCCGAGGCGATGGAGGTCACCACGCAGTCTGCCGGGAACGTCATCTTCTCGGAGAAACTCGAGGTGGCCCGACAGGGCATGGTGAGCGGTGCCGGCCTTGCCCGACCCCTCATCGAGACCGGACTGTTCCCCGGCGCGGCGCGGCAGATGATGACCGTCGGCGAGGAAACCGGAACGCTCGATGAGCAGTTGGCGATGGCCTCGCTCTACTTCAACCGGGAACTCGAGGTGAAGGTGCGCCGCTTCACGTCGATGTTCGAGCCCCTCACGATCCTCATGGTCGGTGGTGCGGTCGGCTTCGTGGCCATCGCGCTCGTGTCCGCCATGTACGGCGTGCTCAACGGTGTGGGGGACGAGGACACACCGTGACCCCGTTGCGTCGCCTGCGAGTCGCTGCTCGCAGCCTGCATCACGGCCTCGATCGCGGCGCGACCCTCATCGAGCTCGTGATCGTGGTGATGCTCCTTGGTGTGGTCATCGTCGCCATCCTCGGTGCCGTCATCACCTCCATCGTCACCTCGCGCACCGCACGCAACAGCGCCCGCGTCGAGACGATCGTCGTGAACGCAACCGACCGCCTCAATCGCGCCCCCAAGGGTTGCGACTACACGGCCTACGTCCAGGCGGCGGTGCAGACCGAGGGCTGGCCCATCAGTACGGCAAGCGTGGTGCAGAAGTACTACGTGCCCGGAGCCGACTCCACGACGGTCGGCACCTGGGCAACGGGACTCACTGCGGCCCCTGCGTGCCCCCCGGGCAGCAGTTCAGACCTGGTGGTGCAGCGGATCTCCGTCACCATCAACAGCCCGGACGGCCGGGTCAACCGCTCTATCGAGGTGCTGAAGTCCGATGTCTAGGCGTACCCACGTTCCCCGTCCAACGGTCGCCCGCACCGCCCGCCATGCCCTTCGCCGACGCGATGTCGGGATGACGCTCATGGAGCTGCTCGTCACGGTGTCGATCCTCGCCATCATCGGCGCCGTCATCGGCTCGTCGATCATCGCCGTGTTCAAGCAGTCGAACAGCTCACGGGGCCGCACCATCGTCGCCGGCGCCGAGCAGAGCGTGAACCTCTGGATGCCCTCCGACCTCGCGTCGGCTGCGGCGGTGGACACCACACCGCAGGCGACGCCGTGCGGAGCAACCGTCTGCGACGGCATCAGCCTCTCCGACGGCTCCAACGTCATCCAGTTGTCGTGGACCACCCAGACCGCAACGGGCACCACCTCCACCAATGTGTCGTACAACTTCGCCCCCGACGCCGACGGCACCTACCAACTTCGCCGAGTGAAGTGCATCTCCGAGGCAGCCGGGGTGTGGAACTGCGAGAACACGATCGTGCTGCGCGACCTACCCGGGCCCCCCGGTGGCGCGACGTTCGTGCCGGGAGTCCAGTACGGCACTGCGTGCAACGGCACGTCGGTCGAGTGCACCCGTCCGGAATGGGTCATCACGGTAAGCCAGCCGCTCGACCCCGCCGCAACGAGTGGCGAGCAACTGGCGGCGACCAACGACAAGAACGCAAACCGAGTGGTGGTCACGATCAACGGTGGCGGCTCGTCGCTCGGTGCGGGTGGTGGAATCAACCAGATCAGCATCACCGCCGGTGGTGCGGTCCGCTCCACGATCGATGCCAACAGTGTGCAGGGTGCCCCGACGTTCACGTCGGTGCGCAGCCGCTGCGGTGGCGCGATCACGGTGGTGGTCGACGAGTCCAACTCGATCGGCTCGTCCATCACCAACGTCCGCGCAGGCGTGAGGCAGTTCGTCCAGACGCTCGCCGGGACCCCAACGAAGGTCCAGATCGTCGGGTTCCACACGTTCTCCCGCACCCTCGGCACCACCGGCTGGCACAAGTACTTCGACATGACGAACGAGAGCGATGTCACCACGCTCATTGCGTCGGTCGACAACCTCGTGGGTTCGTGGCAGACCACGCCGAACGGTGGTACGAACTGGGAAGAGGCGCTCTTCCGGGTGCTCCGCAACGCCAACGGCACCACCGCCGACCTGTTGCCCAACACGGTGGTGTTCTTCACCGACGGTGTGCCGACGTTCAACCGGCTTGTTCAGCGCACTTCGCCCGGCGTGCTCCCCGCCGACCCGGCTGCGGCCGGCGCGCCCTGGCCGGTAGCAAACGGCTCGGTATACAACCAGGTTGCGTTCGAGCGTGCCCGCTTCCTCGCCGACCTGTTCCGCACGAGCATCCGCTTCATCGGAGTGGGCGTGGGCAGTTCCATCAGCAGTTCCTCCACCTGGATCTCCGACCCCGGCGCTGGCTACCGCACGGTGTGGGAGCGCGGCTCGTACAGGTACGTCCGCGACACCACCGCCTACCAGTTGCGCTACCAGAAGAAGAACACCAGCACCGGTCCCTGGTACTGGGTGAACAAGGCCACCTATGACCTCACCTCGTCGACACGTCGACAGGATCTCGGCTGGACGAACGTCACCCAGGCGACGTACCTCACTGTCGAGAACCCGGTCAACAACGTCACCACCGACGGCGCACAGGTGGCCACCGTCTCCACACCGATCTCCACAGCGGAGTACAACGCACAGGCCGGACAGCCGGGCTACCGAGCCGTCACCAAGACGTGGGCCGCCGGGCCCGACTGGGAGATCTGGACCGGTGACCGCTCCTCCGGCTCGGCGTCCGAGTACCGCTCCACCAAGGTGTACAACAGCCCGCCGTACGAGGCCTACGACCCGGCCGTCACCGCCTCCACGGCAAACAGCGTCATCCTCTCGCGCCTCATCGCGGGCAACGACTACGGCACGCCAGCGGTCTTCAACGGAACCACCTACACGAACCCGCAACTGGCCGACATGTACATCCTCCCCCAGTGGTCGCAATTCGTGGCGGCCATGTCGGCGGTATCGCTCGGTCAGTGTGGTGGCACGCTCACCCTCCAGACCAAGCGCAACGGCACTGCAGTCGGCGACCCGTTCCGATACCAGAACACCGCAACGCTCGACTCCACCGGGACCAACATCAACGTCGACTCCCATGTGGTCACGACCAACCTGCAGTTCACCACGGGCACGTTCGACTTTGCGATCCCGAATGGCCAGTACCTGACCGTCGAAATCATGCCGCAGAACTACTCCGAGCTCACCGGCTACCAACCGGTCAACTGGGTGTGCAAGGCCGGCATCAACTCACGGACGTTCACCACGGTTCCGATCCCGGGCCAGACCACCTGGACGGGTATCCGCGTGCAGGTAGCGGCGAATGAGGCCGTGTCGTGCACGCTCAATGTGACGAGGACGTGATCCGGGCGTGAGGCGATTCCTCCGCAGGAAGCGGGTCCGCGGGCAGAAGGACGAGGGCGCCATCCTCATCACCGTGCTGGTGTTCACGGTGGTGGCGTCACTCGTCGTCATCCCCCTGCTCTCGTACCAGATCACGGTGCTGCGGGCGAACAAGATCCTCAGCGCCCGTACCGCCCGAGTAGAGGCCGTCAAAGCCGGTCTTCGCCTCGCCCTCGCAGACCCCTCCTCGCTCTATGTGAAGTGCGGCGACGCCGGGCCGAACACGCCGGTGACGCTGGCATCGCTGCAGATGACCGGACTCCCGGTCACCACGAAGTGCTACTTCCTCGACTACCGCACCGCGCAGGACACCAACCAGATGCGTTACGGCCTCGCAGTGACCCAAGTGGGACAGACGATCCCCACTGCGCTCTCCGGCTCGCGGTACACGCCATCCAACGCATCCGATCCCGAGGAATGGCGCTCTGCCACCACCACGACCTCCACGACGAACAAGATCTGGTTGCCCAACCTGCCCTCGCACGCCGTCGACCTCCGCTCCCCCTCGGGGTTCACCATGCCTGCCGAATACGGCACCTGCACGGTGTTCTTCCCCGGCACCTACACCGACCCCGTCACACTCTCGGGCCCGGTGTACTTCGCCTCCGGCGTCTACTACTTCGCCAACACCGTCACCGTTGCTGCCGGTGCAACGGTCGTCGTCGGTCTCGGGGCCAACGAGGGATGCACCACCGATCAGGACGCCGTGTTCTACGCAGTGAACGCCCCGGTCACCCACAACGTCACGGGCCTCGGCGGCACCTTCGTCTTTGGCGGCGCCGGACGCCTGCTCATCAACAACGCCGCCTCCGGCACCGGAACGTCGTTCGTCATGAACAGCCGCTACGTGAACGAGGACGACGCAACGAGCGACACGTCGGCAGGCGTCAGCCTCGCCACCGTCAACGGCATCATCGAGGATGGTGAGGGCAAGAACCTCACCTGGAGCGGGCAGTTGAGCGTTCCCGTGTCACTCGTTGGGGCCGACGGAGCCACGTCGGTCACTGCGGGCGACTACACCCCGAGCACCCTCACCCCCAAGCCGTCGGTTCCGGGAACACCAAGCGGTGTCACGGCGACGGCGTACAACACCTCTGCAGTGGTGTCGTGGACCGCTCCGTCAACGGGTGGAGCCGACATCGCGTCATACCGCGTCACTGCATCGAACGGCGCCATCTGCACCACCAACGGTGCCACGAAGTGTGCCTTCACCGGACTCGTCAACGGCACCGCCTACAGCTTCGCGGTCACGGCGACGAACTCGGCCGGCACTTCGGCTGCGGGGACCACCGCGTCCACCGTCACGCCGTCCGCACAGGCAGTCACACTGGCGGTTCCCGCGCAACCCGCCGCCCCCACTGCCGTTGCCTACAACGCCAGTGCGCAGGTGTCGTTCACCGCCACCGCAGCGAGCACCGCCCCCGTCACCTCCTACGTGGTGACTGCCTCCCCCGGGGGCCGCACGTGCACCGTCAATGTCGACACGGCCACCACGCCAACACTCCGCTGCAACGTCACCGGTCTCACCAACGACACCAGCCATACCTTCAGCGTCACGGCCGTCAACGCTGTCGGCGGGTCCACGGCATCTGCTTCGAGTGCCGCCGTCACGCCTACGTCGTCCCTGGCGAACCCGCCGAGCGACTCATCCACGCCGTCGACGACCTATCAGCCGACCCCCGTCGTCGAGATCGCCTACGCCGGCGTGTCGGGCGCCAAGGTCTACGTGCCGGGATACGTGAGCGTGCCGCAGGGTCGGTTCCGCGTCGCCAACCCGAATGGGGCGGATGTGCGTTTCATCGGCGGCATCCTCGCTGCACAGTTCGACATCACCGACTCCCGCGGGTCGACACCGCAGTCCGTACCGATCGGGTTCGTCGAGGTGATCGTCCAGCGACTCCTTCGACTGGTGTCCACTACCGCGGGCCGCGAGACCTCGGTCGCCATCGTGCAGGTGAACCAGAACGGCGCCTACGCCGTGAACTCGTGGGAAGTGCAGTAGTCAGCGCAGCCTGCGGCTCATCGCCACAGCCACACGTCGATCAGGTCATGACCCCACAGGATCGCCACCACGGCGCCGAGCGCCATGAAGGGGCCGAACGGGACGGCGGTCTTGCGTCCGCCTCCACGGGCAAGAGCCACCACACCGGCAACTGCGCCGGCGAGGAAACCGAGGAACAGGCCCACGGGCACGTGCAGCAACCCGATCCACCCGAGGTACATGCCGAGCAGAGCCGAGAGACGCACGTCGCCGTCGCCCATGCCCCCGCTCCACCCCAGGTACAGCGCGAGGAAGAAGGCGAGTGCTCCCCCGGCACCCACGGCCGCCCACCGGATCCGCTGGGGCTCGTCGGCGAGCAGGGCAGAGATCACCAGCAGGGGTGCCCCGAGCGCGCCGCCGAGGTAGATGAGTTCCCGCGGCAGGCGGCGTGTGCGCAGGTCGATCACCGTGAGCGGGATGAGCACCGCCATGAGCACCACGAAGGCCGCTGTCTCGAGGTGCTCGCCGAATCGGGCGGCCATGACAGCGAACAGGACACCTCCGGCGACCTCGGTGAGGAGCGGCGCAAGGGTGATCCACGCCCCGCACCGACGGCAACGGCCCCGTTGGACGAGCCACGAGACCAGTGGAATCAACTCGAACCACCGGAGCGCCGCCCCGCATGCGTCACAATGGGACCGTCCGGTACTCGTCGGCTCCTCACGGGGCAGGCGGTCGGCGACGACTCCCAAGTAGGAACCAACCATCGTCCCGAGTACCGCAAGCAAGGTCACCAACACTGCGATGCAGCCTAGAAGTCACGATGAACGAGAGTCATGATGAACGCTGATGGGTCGCCCCCGGGCGCGTCACACCACCTGTCGCCGCACGGCGACACCGGCGACGAATTCGCCCTGCTGCAGCGGGCCGCGAGCGGTACGCCCACCGCCGGGAACGCTCTCGATTCGTGGGACGGCCCCGGACCCCTGATTGCGCCCGCCGTCGACCACCTCGACCCCGAACTCGTCCGCCTCCTCGAGTACCTCATCGAGAACCGCGGCTCCGACCTCCACCTCACCGTCGATGTCCCGCCGTCGGCGCGTATCGACGGCACACTGCTCCCCATTGCGGGTGAGCCAGTTCTGACGCGTGACGTGATCATGCGACTCCTCCGCTCAACGCTCACCGACGAGTTGTGGCACCGGTTCGAGACCGAGCGCCAGGTCGACTACTCGGTGGCGCTCAGCGACGATGCCCGCTTCCGCGTGAACTCGTTCCACCAACGCGGCTACCCGGCCGCCGTGTTCCGAGCCATCCAGAGCTACATCCCCACGCTCGAGGAACTCGGCATCCCGCCGGGCGTGCAGCGCGTGATGAACTTCCCGTACGGACTCGTGCTCTTCGTGGGGCCCACCGGCTCGGGTAAGTCCACCTCGGAGGCCGCGCTCATCTCACGGATCGCCACGAGTCGCCCGTGCCACATCCTCACCATCGAGGACCCGGTCGAGTACGTGCACCGACACTCACAGGCCATCGTGAGCCAGCGCGAGGTGGGCACCGATGTGCCGACCTTCATGGACGGACTGCGCGCCGCGCTCCGCGAGGACCCCGACGTGATTCTCCTCGGCGAAATGCGAGACGCCGAGTCGATCTCCATCACCCTGACGCTCGCCGAGACCGGCCACCTCGTGTTTGCGACGCTCCACACCAACGACGCCGCCCAGGCCATCGACCGCATCGTCGACTCGTACCCGGCCGAGCGCCGAGACCAGATCCAGAC
>Ga0129333_10003137_pt1 | contig 15437 bp, 24 predicted proteins | sample CPB6_08_DNA_FD_94474 | JGI IMG/M metagenome (GOLD analysis project Ga0129333, IMG submission 94474) | Freshwater to marine salinity gradient microbial communities from Chesapeake Bay, USA - CPBay_Sum_0.6_0.8_DNA | ecosystem: Environmental > Aquatic > Marine > Coastal | place: USA: Chesapeake...
CAGAAACACCTTGCTTTTGTAAATGAGCATAAGCAGTTACAAACTCGCTAGGAAAATCCTCATCGTAACCAAACATCCACTGAGCACGTTTCTTACCTAAATCTTGTACAGCGATCGGCCAACCTGCCTTAAAAACTTCTTCTGCACGGCCACTTGCATCTAAGTTTGGATTTTGATCAAATACTTTTTGTGCTAGTATTTCATCGTAATGCATTGCTCCTTCCGACACACTTTTCTTTTCATCCTTCTTCACAGGACGAGCAACTTGATCTGCAGGAACTGGATAGCGTCTTAGATGATCTCTAGTAGGGTTACGAGGTTTACTGGCTTCTGCGGTCATTGCATAATTCTTTTTATGCTTTTCATCGCCGCGCTTCATAGCTGCCTTTTTATCTTTGTGAGCGCCAAACCCGCCGCCACCTACTGAGGCCATAGCATTCTTTGCTACAGGATTAGGTTGTACTGGTTTAGTTTTTTGTTGCTTTTTTTCAATAATAAATTCTTCTGCTCTCATTTTTTCACCTTTGGTGCTTTAACCATTCCTGATTTTACGGCTCGAAACAATTCATCAGCAAGTTCAACTTTGGGAACTCCACGGGCAAATTCTTCAAAGTTATCACTGGTAGCCGCAGCTCGCATTTTGCTAGCACTCATGCCTTCTGCACCTTCTGCATCGGGATCTCTAGCACCTGCATTCACTATATTGATGCTGTCAAAATTATATTCTGTTCCGTTGTACTTGGTAAGTAGGCTTTCAAAGCTGTCTACACGATCGCTACCAGCAACATAGACGACTTTTTTATAGCCATCTGCCTCTAATTTTTTCATAGCGTCCATAATTGTACGAACACCTGCATCACCTATGTTAACACCTGGAAAAAATGCGGAGGCAAATTTTAACTTTTGATCAAATGTCAGAGGATCAGTTTTATGATTTTGTGTATGGCTTAAGAACAAAAAATGGTCACCGGGAACTTTTTTTATAGCTCCTACTAATTTCTCATGTCCAATTGTTGGAGGATTCATTCGACCAAATGCTACAACAGCGGTCTTATTAGGATCTTCAAAAAGTTCGCGGAGTCTCATTTGTAATCTCCGCGATCAATATATGTTTTTTGTTCTGCTGCTATTTTTTTAGCTAGCTCAACGATTTTCTCTGGAGGAAAAAATGTATTCTTTTCTGGTAATTGATAAGTTTGGCAATACTTGTCTGCACAATAACTTAGCGGCTTGATATAAAGTTTGAACGCTTCGTCGTCGTTAGGATTTTGTTTATGTTTGTCTACAGCAGGAAAAAAATATTTGCTTAGAGTCTCGTCATCGTTGTCTAAAAAGACTTTGAGATCATCTAACCAGTCTATATCTTCCTCTGAATTAGCAAAGTCCATAGGACTCTGAAACAGTTCTTTTAAAAGCATTACCAGCTCCTACAAGACCAATATCTTGCCTTCCAACGCGGACCTGGATTTTTACAATTATGACGAGCGCGGAAACTCTTACGACGTTTTGGATTACTCTTTTTAATGCGCATCTTCTTATCGCCAAAGTTTACTTTGACAATATTACCGTTAGGTTTACGTACATAGACTTTAGATTTCTTAACATCGCCAGGCAATTTTTTACCTAAAGGTACATTTTTACCTCTATATTCTGCTTCATCAATATCCGAATCTTCTTTATATGCCTTGCTATATTTGTCCTTAAGTGCTCCTAATTCCTTTTGGCTCGCACCTTTTCTGCCAGCTTCTGCTGCCTTTTTCATATATTCAGCACCATGTTTTTTAACACCGGTATAGTATTGTAGACCACTTTCATCTACATTTTCACCCATTATAGCCATTTGAAAATCTTTTGGACTTTGTGCTGCCTTGGCCTGCAATACTTCCTTATCATTAGACTTCATCATGTTGTACATTTTAAGGAATTTTACAATCATAGGTAAAGGAATTTTAGTTTTACTGCCATCTTTAAACTGTATAGGATAGTTGCCTTCAACATCATAGGCTTTTCGAGCCTGCATTACAATATGTTGTACTTTGTCTTTATCGGGATCTTCCGGACGTTCATCTTCGTCGTCAAACTCAAAACGTCCCTCACCTACTTTACGGCAGTCATTGACTGTTTTGCCACCTTTGTTCTTGGTTCCTACTTTGCGCCATCCTTTCCAGCATGACATGCCTGTATCTTCCTGTATGATTTCTCCTTCATACATGATAGCGCCATTTTCTGTAAGGTGATTTAGCCCAGTTTCGTCTAATTCTACAACGATACCATCGTTGGTAAATCCAACTACTTCTGTAACTATTTCTAAATCAGGACTAAAACTGAATCCAATTTCGTCACCTAATTCAGGAACAGTGGATTCTTGAACGTTCTCAATAGCTGATAATTTGTCTAATAGGTCTCTCATAGTATATCCCGTAAGATTATACTATATTTATCGCTTTGGAAAGTTTAATAATTATATCGAATTTGTATAATACGACCGTTCTGCAGGTTATATGCAGCACGTATCCATACAAAATTTCCAGTAAAGTTAACTGCTTGGGTAGCAGTCCATGCTGTGCTGTCGTCACCAAGTCCTATTATTGTATCGTTGATATCAACCCAGTCGTTATCACCTGGGTAAAGCTCTAAAGTACCTTGTAGTTTGATAACGCCTATAAAACTGTCTACCTCGTATACTACTGTATGTAGACTATTTTGCTGACGATGGTAACCTGCACCTTGTTGTTTACTGCTATAAGAATAGGTGCCACCTGCTGCTTCAGCGGTAACTTCTGACACTAATAGGTAACTTTCTTTGGACATGTCTTATTTATCGCTGATCAAGTATTCGTACACACGACCCATAGCAGCAGCACATCTCATCTGAACTAATAACATACTGGCCGCATCTTCAACGTATATGTATCTTCGATCCCAGTACCATTCTGTTTGTATAAACCATTTAGCCGTTGAAAAACTAATATGTACCTTGTTATTAGCTGATAACCAGTCTATATATTGACGCTTTTCGTCTATGTTTTTAATTTTATGCGGTAATAGGTATACTTTATATTTGTATTTTTTGTGAGGTAATTTACGGCATATGATATACTTGTTGGTATCAAGTTCTTCTAACATCGATGTCCTGGGAACATAAGATAATCTTACACGATCTGCAAATGTTTTTTCAATCTTTGCGTGTAGAACTGCATCGTTGGTGTAGAAATCAATTTGATTTCTTTCTATGCGTTGAAAGTATTCGCCCTCTAATGTCAGTAAAAAATTACTAAGTTTGATTAAATTTTCTTTGTTATTCAGGGCATAGTTGAGCGTAAGCCCTAGTATGCCTCTGTGTTTTTCTTGGTTTGTTAAAAATTCTATAGTCCCGCTGATGGTTTTCATACGGTATATAGAAACGCCTTGAATATCAAGGCTTACCTTGTACAACCATTTGTTGTAAAACTTACGGTTGGTCAGTTGTTGTTTCAACATTAGTCTCTGCTTTAGGCGCTGCTAGTGCTGCCGCTGCCTTCATAGCCTTTCTTTCTGCTTTAGTTAACGGTTTAGGCATTGGTTCAACTGTAAATGTAACTTCATCGTTGACAATGTCAACTTTGACCAAACCACCATCTTTTAGATCACCAAATAGCACACGTCTACTCAACGGACTCTTAATCTTGTTATCAATTAACCTTCCTAAAGGTCGAGCACCCATCTTACTGTCGTACCCTTGCTTGGCTAGCCATCTTGCCGATTCGGCGTTAACCACGATCTCAATACCTTTATCTTTAAGTTGTTGATTTAAATCAGATATAAACTTCTTTACGATTTGAACAACTACAGTTGTGCCAAGTTTATTAAATTTAATTACAGCATCTAATCTGTTTCTAAATTCAGGAGCAAAGAACTTTTTAATAGCCTTGTCGTCCTCACCGTCCTTAGCCAAATCACCAAAACCAATGGTATTGTTTTCGTTATCTCTTGCACCTAGATTAGATGTCATAACTAGAATACAGTTACGGCCGTCGGCCTGTTTCCCGTTTGAGCCTGTAACAAAACCATTATCCATAAACTGTAGTAGAATGTTGCTTACATCCGGATGCGCTTTTTCAATCTCATCCAGTAACAAAATACAATTTGGAGTTTCCTGTAACTTTGTAATCAGCTGACCAGCATTATCTTCATAGCCTACATAGCCCGGAGGAGCACCAATGAGTCTTGCTACAGAGTGTTTTTCTTGATATTCACTCATATCAAATCTAACCAATGGCATACCCATCTTTTCACTAAGCTGACGTGCTGTTTCGGTCTTACCGCAACCAGTTGGTCCTAAGAATAGAAAACTACCAATAGGCTTGTTGGGTGCTTTCATACCTGCTTGTGCTACAAAGATCTTGTCAAGTAAATCATCAACAGCTAGGTCTTGACCATAGATCACAGACTTCATTTGACCTTCTAGATCAGACAGATTTTTACTTTCTTTCTGAGCCACTGTTTCTAAAGGCATATTAATCATTTTACTTAATTCATATGTAACTTGTTCAACATCAACAAGCTGATCAACACCTTCTTCAGTGGGATCGTCTTTTAGTTTATATCGTGCGGCAGCACAGTCAATAATATCAATGGCCTTGTCCGGCAGCTTCTTATCGCTCATATATTTGATACTGAGTTTTACAGCTTGATCAATAGCCGCATCTGTAATTTTTACATTATGATGTGTTTCATAATATTTTCTAATGCCTTTGATAATTTTTACAGTAAGTTCAGCAGTTGGCTCATCTACAGTGACACGTTGGAATCGACGCATCAAAGCACGATCCTTTTCAAAGTGCTTGCGATATTCTTCCCATGTAGTAGAAGCAATCAACTTGATTACACCCTTTGTAAGCACAGGCTTAAGAATATTTGCTAGATCATTTGAACTTTGATTAGCAGCACCTGCACCCTGCATCATGTGTGCTTCGTCAATGAAAAGAATAATTTTACCTTTCTTTTCTAAGGCAGTTAGAACTCCCTTAATGCGTTCCTCAAAATCTCCACGATATTTAGAACCTGCTAACAAACTGCTAATGTCTAATGTATATACCTGGTGATCCTGTATAAATTTAGGAACTTTCTTTTCATGTATTTTGCGAGCAAGTCCTTCAGCGATGGCAGTCTTACCCACGCCAGGCTCACCAACCATTAACACATTACACTTATTACGACGAGCAAGTACAAGTTGAATTTTTTCTAATTCTTCTTCGCGACCAATCACTGGATCAATCTTACGCTGTTTTGCACGAAGGCTTAGGTTGGTACAATATGAATTTATAATTTTATCTACCTGCGATGAGTTTACAACTTGATGTTCGTGTTCTTCTTCCTCTTGGAGAATGTTGTCATGAACATGCTTAACAAAATCTTCTTTCTTTACACCGCCCTTGGTCATAAAGTAAAATGCGAAACTATTTTTTTCGCTCAAAATGCTGACTACAATATCGTATACTTCAATCTTTTGTCGTCCGCTGAACAATACTTGACTAAAAGATCTGTTAAGGACTCTTTCCACAGAATGAGTTTTTTTAGGTTTAGCTACCTGTTCATTTTTAATATCGTTGAGATTATTACGAATATAGTGTTCTAAATTGGTTTTGATGAAATTACTATCTCCGCCTGTACTTTCAATAAGTTTATATGATTCTTCATCACACATAATACCAAAAGCCAGATGCTCTATAGTGATATATTCGTGGCCTAGTTTCTTGGCCACGCCAACTGAAAATTCAAAAATGTTCTGTAGTTTTTGGCTTGGTTCGATCATTAAGTATTCCTTAAAGTTTTTTATATATTAACAGATTATTCAACTGAGGTCAACTGTGTTTATTTTTCAATTCCGTAATCAGTTTAATAGATTCTTGATCAAGGTTACGTGGAATATCAACTGAGATTTTTATTAACAAGTTTCCACGTTGTCTAGTCCTAATATTAGTAATTCCTTCTCCTTTACAACTCAGCATGGTATCCGGTTGTGTGCCTGGAGGAACAGATATATTAAGAGTTTTTTTATCTATTGTACTAATGGTAAGAGTAGTACCTAACATGGCATCCCATGCTGATATGTTTCTTTTGATCATTAGCATGTCGCCATCTCGTTGAAATATAGGATGCGGGTTCACTCTAATGTTTACAATTAAATCGCCTGGCGGAATATCAGGCATGGAATGGTCTCCCATACCTTTATATTTTATTTGTTGCCCGTCCTCAACACCGGGCGGTATATTAATGTTTACTAATTTCTTTTTGCCTAGAGGTGTTCCTATTTCAGCATTAATATCTTTACCTGTAAGGACATCTTCTAAATTGATAGCAACCATTACGCTAAGACTTTTATTTCTGCGCTGCGGCCTGCCAAAGCCAAAATTTCCAAATATATCTTGAAAATTTTCAGATCCAAAATGAAATTCAAATGGGCCTTGACTAAATCCGCCGTGATTGCCTGCTGTAGAATTAGGGTCCATGCCCATGTCTATCATTCGTCTTTTTTCAGGATCGCTTAGAGTTCTGTATGCTTCTTCAATTTCTTTAAACTTCTTTTCGTCACCACCACGATCCGGATGATGCTTCATAGCCATCTTACGATAAGCAGTTTTGATTTCGTCGTCTGAAGCGTTTTTGTTTATACCTAAAGTATTATAATATTTCATAAGCTCAAAAAAATAAGGCCACTACATAGTAGCAGCCTTATTATTTAATAGGACATATTGTCCGTGCTTATTTTTTTGCTGGAGGAATCTCTGTTCCCTCGTGCTTCTTGTGCTTTTTAACTGTTTTACAATCTTCTTTTGCCTTACCATTTTTATCTTTAACAGGTTTGCCTTCCTTATCTAATACAGGTACGCATACCTTTTTGGTTTCTGGTTCAGCTGCTTTCTTTTCTTCAGCATATGCTGGCATCGCTAAAGTTAGTGCAATGCCTAGTACGAAAATAACGTTTTTCATAATTTCTCCTTATAGTTCTGGTTGATCAGGTTGCATTGGTCCAATCTTACCTGTTCTTGATGTGAATGTTCCGCCGGATGCTGCCGCACCAAATCCACCACCTTGCGGAGCTGCACCAAATGAATTTCCGCCTCCAAATCCGCCACCCATTGCTCCTGGGTTACCGTAGGTCTGGGTAACTGTTGTGGCCATTGGTGCACCAAAGTTGGGCGCGGCTGGCTGTCCCACTGGCGCAGGCGGCGTATATGTTGTTCCGACATTTGCAGGTAATTGTATTCCGCCATTATTGGCCCCTCCTAATTTTTCCTGTGTACGTCCATAGGCAGCAATACCAAGTACAGCACCCATAGCAATATGGAATAAACCTGCACCTTGCAAGGTAATAGGTTGCCATTGAACATTAACCTGTCCATGGCCCATCGCCTGTACCAATGACCATAGTATAGGGAACATAACAAAGTCAAAGAAACAAACAACCATATACAGCCATCCCATCATAGGACGCCATTTTGAGTTCATCCAATCTTCTTTCTTCTTTTCAGAAGCACTCATTTTTTCATATTCTTCTGCTGTTGACATAAATCGCTCCTGGGTATCTTATAGTGGAAGCCACATCCACATGGCTTGACTAAACATTAATGTGCCTATTGCTCCTACAGCAAGGCTGACATAGAACATAGGCATGCTGACAGCCAATATGCTTGCAGTAAGCAGAACGATGGCAATCTGTAGTGATGAACCGGTCCAGGTAAACCAAGGACTGCGATTCTTTGCTGCATCGCGTTCTTCTTCTAATACCTTAGCCTTCGCCATGATATCTTTTTTGTCTGATTCCATACGAGAAACTTCAGCACGGAATTTTTCTGCATTTTCTGGTTTAGTAGCTTCTGCTGCGGCTGTTTCGTATAGAACAGCACGAACGTTCTTAGCTTGGTACCAAGCCCATTGATTATTTGCAGCAATTGTATTATTCATAATCTTACTGCTATTACTGCCACCAACCATTGTGTTAATAGCTAAAATAGCAGCAAGGAATACAATTACAAATCCTGCTTTGTCTTTAATCTGTGCTTCACGTTCTGAACGTGACAAGGGTTTCACTTCACTCATTTGTCGCTCCTATATACGTACTTATTAAAAACTAAGTATACTTTTCTTTGGTGGTTCAACCTTTATAGGTTCATTTTTGCATCTATCTGCAAGCGTAATGGCTCCAACTTTGGCACCATTGTCGCCGCCTTTGGCAATTTCAGTTACAGCATTCCAGCAGGCAGTTTGTGCCACTGTATTGTCTTTACTAATTGATTTCGCGCTATCAACATAAAGCTGATAATCTTTAGTGCTTAATGCGCTGCAACCTGTTAGAAAGAATGCTGTTATAAAAAAAGCAATGTATTTCATATTATTTGTCCTTTTCATAGGTCTTTTTAACCTTTTCGTACCATTCTGCCCATCCATCGACCTTATTACTGCATTGATAGTATAGTGTATAATTATCAACAATTATTTTAAACACTTCAGTCATAGTATTTGTATCTGCAGGAACCTGTTTTAATTCCTCGCACTTGGGCATCACATTAGTTTTACTATCTATATAAGGGTCAGGAAAATCAGGTTTAGCTGCTGTTAGTTTAGGCAGTAGACTGCAACCTTGTAAAACAAGCACTAATACAATTACAGCTAATCTCTTCATTTCTTATCCTCCTTAGGAGGACGAACAGCACCCGTATTCAACTGTTCAATTAATAAAGAAGGAACCTTGCATTGTTCATTCACTCGTTTGAGTTCATCAATCTGAGCTTCTAATTTCTTACGTTCTTCTTCACTAAGATTCTTCTCTTTTACTATTTCTTTGACTACTTCCTTAGTATCGCCTTTAATATAACGATCTATGGTCTTGGTAATAGTTTTACCTCTACTGGCAATAGCATCATCGCGTTCGGCTTGTGCTTTAGAAAGATCTTGATTGATTTGTTTGAATTCAGCTTCTTGTTTAGCAACTAATTCTTTTAATCTTGCGTGTTCTGCTTTGTATTTTTCTTCGTTGGCAATAACACCTTGAAAATAAACACCCACTAACAGTAATAATACACTACCTACCTGAATAGGCAAACGATAGTTTGCTACAAACGGAATAAATTTTAACACCCAAGCTGCTAGCACACCTAGTATGCCAGCTATCAGTACTAATGCCCAAAACCAATCAGGTAATAGCCCAAGCATGAATGTTATTTGCCACATTAGCCAATACCTAAAACATGCAGAGCATGATTGTAATGTTTGATACGATCATCTAGCCCAATTGTTCCGCCATTTATTTTTTTAGTCAATGTAAGAATATCGCCCTTATCGGCCCATTGATTCAGATTGTTTTGTTCCCAGAAGAAACATGCTGACTGGACGGCGCCTTCAAAAGTTTCTAGGTATTCTGGAACATCTTCAACATCCATATCTAAACTACCAGCAAAGAATGTGTAGTTGTTCTTACCAGTTAATTGAATTAGGCCACGTCCGCAATATTTCCAACCATCACCACTTTCTTCAGGACCGTTGCCCATACGACTTGCATAAACTCGGTTGGCGATCATTTGTGGTTTGTTAGCATAGCGAGCTGCAATAGCATCGTCTGGAAAATATTTGCCAAACACTCTACGTAGACTAGCTGCTTTGTAATTTAGATTTTCTTTAAGAAATTTAAATCCGCCGCTTTCGTGCGCACACTGAGCTATAAATGCTGCCACTCTATGTTGTGTATTAATTTCATATTCAGGTAGAATTTCGCATATTGCATTATACCAATAATCAATATATTGATTCTTACCTATCATTTCTTGTAGGTGAGATTTTTGAAAGTCAAATGTAAAACTCATTATTCAATCCTCTGTAGTAGCATTTTTTGACCTGCATTGTCAAAAACTAGTTTGTCTCCAATTTTGGCAATATTGTAATCGCCCAAAACTTTTGTTAACCAAAATACTTCGCCCGCTGACGCTGTGTCAAGAGATACAGCATCTGTATTATTTTCTAGTACAGTTTGGTCGCCTTGATTAATTAGTCTAAGTTGTATTTTTTGATTAAATGGTTTATGGATGGTAATAACATCACCATCCATTGTTAGATCATCCATTAGTGTCTTAGTAAAGAAGTTTTTTACACCTTCTGTTCTTACATTATTTAGATGTGCATCATAATCTACTGGTGTTGGTGGGATAATCTTTCCCAATAGTTCTTCGTTGAGATCAAACTCCTTAGGCATTTTATGGTACTTAAATTTCCATTCTTTGATTCCAGTTAATTTTCTTACGCCAGTAGTTAGTTCTTTAATCTGTTCTGAAAGTTTTGGAGTTCTGTAGAGTTCAACAAATACAAAATAGTTTCCATCAGCATTTTCACCTGCGCTAACATCACTGTCTAGTACAAATGGAAATCCTTTTTCTATAAACTCCATTAGGTCTTTGGCAGGATTACGTTCTGCTAATTTAAATGTTAATACACAAACGTCACGATCCTCGCCCATCTTTGATCTGTGGCTGTCGATTTCAAATAGGTCAGCTACCATGTTTTCTAAATCCATGGGTCTTAGGCCTTCATTAAGCTGCTGGTTGTGCATTTGCCATATCCTGTACTTGTGCTTCTGCTGCATCTGGTTGTGCCGCCATAGCGTTCTGTTTACTAAGAATATCTTCAACTTTGTTTTTATCTAAGTTTCTGTATCCTCTGTTAATGTCGTGCATTAATTTTTTAGGCATGGTAATTCTAACCAACCATACCTCTTCGTGGTCAATTTTACCCTTTTTTGTTCCTGGACGAATATCGTCTGGAGTTTTAATTTTGCGTACTTTTGCCAATTTAGATTCTGCAAATTCTACTTTGCATCCATAGTCTAAAAGTCGTTTCCCGCCAACTGGCTCCGGCATAAGTTCTTTAGGCCACATAAAGGTGCATTGTACCCAGTAACGGCTTTCTTTAGGACCTTCAACAAGTTCCCCTTCAAACCAGTTATCGTAGACATATATGTCTAATTCGTCAATTACACGCTCAAAGTCCTTTAAAATACTAAGGCTGTTGTTAGAGCCGTAGATATTTTCAATATTGCTAATAATGTCTTTTAGATCAGCCATACTATCTCCCAATGTATTTATTCCAGCTAGTTTTTTAACTTAACTTATAAAAATCTATTTTGGATGTTAAATACTTTTGTGTCCGGTACGGGCACTACGGTCAAGGTCCGTGCCTAACACGTTATAAAGGAGGCTAACCTTAATGAAGAGAAAGAAAGCGGCTTTACTGAAAGCAATGCAGTCGAATGATACATCAAATGTAGTTAACATAGCAGATAATGCAAATTATCGAAAACGTCCTAGAGTTCAAATTTACCCCAAAAATCTCAACCAAGAAGCTTACCTAATCAAGCTAAATGATCCTAATAAAATGATTGTTTTTGCTATCGGCCCAGCCGGTACAGGTAAAACTCTGTTGGCTGTGCAATGGGCTATTGATCAACTAAAGTACGGTGATGCTACAAGAATTGTAATTACTAGACCAGCAGTTTCAGTTGACGAGGAACACGGATTCCTACCTGGAGATCTAAATCAAAAGATGGAACCCTGGACTAAGCCAATTATGGATGTGTTCGCAGAAAACTATAATTCTAGAGAATTAGAAAACATGATTCGGGAGGGTGTTATAGAAACAAGTCCGTTAGCCTATATGAGAGGACGAACTTTTAAAAATGCAGTAATTATTGCAGATGAAATGCAAAACGCTACACCTAGTCAAATGAAAATGCTATTGACTAGATTAGGTCAAGGTTCTAAAATGATTGTTACTGGAGATTTGCAACAAGCAGATCGCCCATCAAATAATGGGCTTCTCGAGTTCCTTAAGTTGTATAACAACTTTGCAAATCACAGATATGTTGACCTATGCGAATTTACCGCACAAGATATTGAGCGCCATGAAGCTGTGAAGGAGGTGTTATCTATTTACGGAGATTGTTGATCGAGATAAGGTTTGAGCTTATCTCCTAACAATCTTTTATAAAGCTCAAGAGTGTCTTCAAAGGTGGCCTCAGTATTGAGGCCATTCTTGATAATTCTCTTTTCTCTAAAATCAAGAATCACTTTTGCTTCTTGAAGGTGTTTGCTTTTTACTGAATTTTTAAACTCAGTGATTTCGTCCCATTTACCGTTAGGTTTTTTAAAATAGGTAATGACCATGTATCTATGTTTCATTCAACTGGGTTTCCTTCGTCGTTGACTTCTATCCAAGTATAATCACCTAGCCATTTAACTTTACAAATGTATTCATAGGTATCGGGCGGAGCAGTACACCAGTCCTTTGGACCTAAATGACAAAGCACGGTATTACCGTGTCGATGATCAAAAGCCAACCAATATGTCTGACCATGATATACCTGAAACTGGTATTTGGCTGCATGAACAGCATCGGTAATTTCTAATCGTCGTTTGATACTAGCTGCCTGTTTTTGTAAAACGGTTACTAGTTCCATGATACGATTGTATTCCTGTTGCCCATGCATACGAGCAACGTTAACCATAATATCTTTTTGTTTGGCAACTGGAATTAGGTCAAATGCTGGACCGCCCACGTCTGTGGGATAAGGTGTAATGTTCTTGTTAAAAAAATTAACCAATGAACCGCCTAGCTCTGCATCAAAGCTATCACGTCCCTTAGCAGAATTTTTCTTTGGAGTATCAGTCATTTATTCGTGACAGTTTAACAAGCGTAGCAGACAGATTGATTTCGGGATCAATGGCTAGTGTATGATCAACGCATCCTTGTTTGATAACCAATATTGCCTGTTGCTGGTTCTTATCTGAACCAAATACTTCAACATTGTCGTAAAGCCAACGATAAACATCCGCCATTTCTTCAGCACGAACTTTGCCGCACAGTAATTTACGAGCTTCATTGATCTTGCGAGCTTTGAATAATTCAACCATATCAAATTTCCAGTCTGCCTCCCCTGCATCTCCCTGATTGGGAGCAACAAGTTGACCTTCTTGACTGTTTTGTTGTATAAGTTGAATGCATTTACGAAGATCTGGGTAAGCTACCTTTACATATAGGTCTAGTACATCTAGATCAAAATCTACATTTTCTTCCACCAGAATAGTGGCCACCCTTGCTGTAAACTCTGTTTGGTCGGTTCGTTCAACGTGGAATCCTTGACACCGACTATGGATAGCAGGGATAATACGGCTAGGGTAATTACAAGTAAGTATAAACCTAGCGGTTTGATGGTATTCTTCCATAACGCCGCGAAGCGCGGCTTGAGCATTTGGAGACAAGTAATCTGCTTCATCTAATAGTACAACCTTAAAAGGACCAAAGGGAATCATCGAGACAAAGTTGGTAATTTTGTCTCTTACGTCTTCTACAGAATTTGTTCGACTAGCATTTATTTCTAGAACGTCGTAGTCTTCAATACCTAACTCGTTAATAAGAATTTTAGCTAAAGTTGTCTTACCAATACCGGCAGCACCACTTAGTAATAGATGAGGAATGCTTTTATCCTTGACCCATGTCTCAACTTGCTTGCGTTGAGCACTATCTCTAAACACATAACCGTTGATGGTCTTTGGACGATATTTTTCTACCCAAAGTTCTTTCATACTAATTCCTCAACAATTCCTAAAATTTCTGCACCAAGCAATAATGCACCGCCTGCTACTATCCAAGCTTCGTTAATAGAATAACCTGCTGTAATAATACAGCCTCCAGCAATAATTCTCAAGCTACTTTTAATAAGACTGACATAAAAATGTCCCTTGCTTGTATCCTTAGGTTGGATTTCCATTTTTTAGTACCTTTTCTGTTTCTGCCGTCACAACACGTTGACGTAATTCTGTAGTTGAAAAACTATGACGGCGTTTGTTAAAATATAATTCCATCCCTAGTTCCACGCCGGTGAAATCTTTTTGCATATATTCTTCTCCTAATATTCTAACATCTATAGGATAGGAAAGCAAGATGTCTTTAAGTTCTTTTTCAGTTGCATAAGGAATTACTTTATCAACATATTTACAGGCTTCAACCTGTATAAATCTTTCAAAAACCGACTGAACAGGTTTGTTCTTTTCGTTTGGACGATCTAAAGTAGGATCAGTTTGTAATCCAACTATTAGATAGTCACATTGTTTCTTTGCTTCTTCAAGCATGAGCAAATGCCCAGCATGAAATAAATCAAATGTTGAACAGGTAAATCCTACACGCATTTTAATCTTTCAAGAATTGTTTAAGCTCCGGTGGAGTCCAACCTAGGGGTTTGAGAACCTTGCCATCCTCACGCTTCCGCACCTTGCCAGTGTCTTTGTCAATCTTGGCAAAGTTAGTGCGCATGACTTCCTTCCATGCACCTTCGCCGTCTGCTCCCATAGAATGAATAGCACCTATGGTTACAACCAGAATATCAATCAATGCATCTAGTTGTTCTGTTTGATCTTTAGCATCATTGAATTCTTTTACTTCTTCTTCAATTAATTTCTTGTATAAAATAAATTGACCTGCATTAATTTCGCCTACTGTTTGATCACAGGCTCGCATAAACTTCTCTTGATCTCTAAATGGGTTAGACATTTTTTCTCCTATGCTTGGCATTTATTGATTCTACTCTTTGCATTAATTCAAATTCAGTTTTATGGTCAAGTGCCTCTTCACAAATAGCAGCGATATCTTTAGGAAAGCAAAATCCTCCCCAACCGTATTGTCCATCGGCGCCTGGCACATCCATATGCGTATCACCAATCCTTATATCTTTTTTAGCTATTTGTTGAATACTAGTCCAATTGACTTCCAAATTATTTGCCAGTTCCTTAAAATCATTCATAAAAGTTACCTTCATAGCTAGGTAACTGTTAATCATATATTTGTACAAACTGGCAGTAGCTATGTCCGTATAGATAACATCAGTGGCCCTAACATCAACCATACCTCTTAGAATAGCTCTGGTTGCTAGGCTGCACCATGTCTGGTTGCCCCCTATGACACAGAGCTTTCCATACTTGTAATCCCACATGGCATTTTTAGCTGTGAGAAACTCAGGTGAGTGAACTAGATTAGGATATTGTTTTTGTAACCTTTGATAAGCACTCGGTGGTGCTGTGACTTTTGATATTAGTGGTATCTGTGAGGATATATTGACAAAAAGAAGATTTTTCAATACTTCTTCTAAGATACTGGTATCACAGTGGCCATCTTCTGTAGATGGGCTAGGGACACAGATGTAGATAGCTTCTCTATCTGTAAATTTTTCTAACCCAACGCTCTCGGGATTTTTGAGATCGTTAATAACAACATCGTCATGACGGTGAGCATGAACTATAGCTGAGCCAACAAAGCCAGTGCCAATAATACCAATTTTCATAAGATCCTAATCTTTTAGAATCTTTATTATACGCTTTTGTTCTTGTAGTTTCAAGAAGTCTGTTTCCAAATCGCCA
>Ga0129333_10003138_pt1 | contig 15435 bp, 16 predicted proteins | sample CPB6_08_DNA_FD_94474 | JGI IMG/M metagenome (GOLD analysis project Ga0129333, IMG submission 94474) | Freshwater to marine salinity gradient microbial communities from Chesapeake Bay, USA - CPBay_Sum_0.6_0.8_DNA | ecosystem: Environmental > Aquatic > Marine > Coastal | place: USA: Chesapeake...
GAAATTAAGGTAGGATTAGATACCGCAACTGTCCTACCACCTTGGATTACCTAATATGTTTACAGGATCACTATACCCATATCAAGAGGAGTCTGTTGAGAAGATGCTCGACAGAGGTCAAGTCTTACTTGGATTGGTGATGGGTGCTGGTAAAACTGTTACAACAATAGCGGCAATAGAGTCTTTGTTTGACACAAACGAAGTAGACCGTTGTTTAGTCGTAACTCCTGCGTCACTTAAGTACCAGTGGAAACGTGAGATTGAACGTTTTACTAATTCTCGTGTAACTGTGATTGACGGTACTGTAAAAGAACGAGAGCGGTGTTGGAAGTCAGCGCTATCGGCAAAGTATGTAATTGTAAACCCTGAGTGCTTAATGCGTGACCTGGTGATGTTTAAAAAAGTTGATTGTCAGGCCATAGTGGTAGACGAAGCCACCATGCTTAAATCCCGGGTTAGCAAACGCTCAAAGCTAGTAAAGAAAATTGCAAAGCCAATGCTCTACCGGTATGCCTTAACCGGCCAACCAATTGAAAATAAACCAGAAGAGTTGTTTTCAATCATGGAGTTTGTTGACCCCAGCGTCCTCGGTGCATTTACAGACTTTGATAGAACATTTATTGTCCGAGACCATTGGGGCAAACCACTTAGGTACCGAAACCTTGCGGAACTTCACAACTCTTTGACCCACTGTATGATCAGAAAGACAAGAGAAGATATTGCTGATCAATTACCAGAGATTATTCACCAAGTGATACCTGTACCTTTTGACGAAGCTGGGGCTTCTCTGTACAGAGCTATCTCAAAAGATTTGCTTTACCATTTACAACAGGCAATGTCTAAACACGGTGGGTCTTTTAACCTGTGGAAGCATTACAACGATCCGGAGTCAAATGAAGCTCAGGGTCAAATAATGTCTAGATTAACTGTGCTAAGAATGTTATGTGATAACCCACAATTAGTAGTTAGATCCTCAGAAATCTACGCTGATCCAAAGAGGCCCGATGAGGGTAGCGCTTATGCTCATGATATATATTCTAGGGGGCTTATGTCTAAAGTTACAGCGGCTCCTAAACTTGATGCCGTAGTGGAGTACATTGAGGAAGTCCTATCAGCTGACCCTAAAAACAAGGTTGTATTATTTTCTTTCTTTAAAGAAAACTTAAGACTAATACAGCAAGCAACCTCAAAGTTAACAAACAGTGTGTTGTTTATGGGAGGAATGAGCGCTGAAGAGAAAGACAAAGCCAAGCAGCTTTTTGGTAATGACGCAAACACGCGCTTGTTTTTGTCTTCAGACGCAGGAGGATACGGAGTAGACTTACCAATGGCAAACTACCTAATATCGTATGACCTTCCTTGGAGTAGCGGCAAGTTGGAGCAAAGAGAGGCAAGAATCATTAGACTGTCCTCACAATTCCCCCACGTAACTATTGCAACTTTTGTTATGCAGGGTAGTATTGAAGAAAGACAGTATGAGATGCTCCAACAAAAACGTTCAATCAATGAAGCATTTGTTGATGGCAAGCACCATGATCATAAAGGTGGCTTTGATATAACGTTAGGAAGTCTCTCAAACTTTTTAAAGCAATCACACGTATAGGAGACCTATGGAAAAGGCTGTTGAAACTGGGCGTAAATACCCAGAGCAAGAGTTAGCTTTGATCAGCAAAGAGTACAATGATCTAAAGAGCTTGATTGATAAGTACCAAACAAGACTCGATCAACTCAAAAAGGAATTGAACCAACAAGCAGACCTCTTTGGAGATGAAGACGACAAAGGGCACAAGTGGCTTAGAGCTGGTAGTTTTCAAATAAAAAGAGAACGTAGGGTTTCTGTAAACCTTGACATTAGTGGTGCAGAAGCCTGGGCAAAAGACAACAACATATGGGACGACGTGTCCGAAGTAGTTCGTGTTCTTGATGAAGACAAACTGCTAGGAAAAGTTTGGGAAAATCCTGAGCTAAAGCCGGCGCTAGATAACTTGTATGTAAAGAAGGAAACCTGGGCATTTAAGCTTTCAGAAAGCAAAAGCTATGACGACGAATGAAATCTACACCTGGTTGAAAGACCACTCAGTAGTACACACTGAGTCTGGTGGCACTTACGATGTAGTAAAATTTAAAGAAGCAATCTCTCTGATTGAGTTCTTAATGGAAGAGCGTGATTACTGGAAGAACGCATACATGGAGGCCACTAGTGCCTCGTGACCCTCTTGATCTTTTTAATGACCTCCCCGACTTTCCTGGGAAAACCCCACCTAAAAACCGTTCTACAAAAAAGTCAGACAACAGACTTGAGGACAGATTCAATGGGGCAAAAGGTAAGGTCTTTAGGGTAGGCGGAGAAGAGCGCATGTTTTTCTCAGTAGGAGAACTTGCTAAATGTTTGAACCGTAAGCCAGTGACCATTAGGATGTGGGAACAACAAGGGTGGATACCCAAGGCCACCTATAGAACACCTACACCAAGAGGTGAACAAATTCCTGGAAAAACTTTGAAAGGTCGTAGACTTTACAGTTTGGAGCAGGTAGAGTTCTTGATGGATGCCCTAGAGCATTTCAAGATAGACGATCCCAACAAGGCCAATTGGGATGGTTTTAGAAAACACATAAAAAACAAATGGCCCAACTAACAAGAGAAAAGAGAAAAACATGTCAAGATACGATGATGACGACACAGAAATGATGGAAGAGGAAACTGCGCCCCCTCGTCGGCGCACGACCGCGGTAGAGGATGAGGACACACCAGCTCCGACTGTTGCTTCAAACTCCATCCGTAGAGGATGGGGTGCGGTTGAGCAAGCAAAGTCCGCAGACTCTCCATACGCACAACGCCTTCGCGTTAGCGAAGAGCCAATTATCATCAAGTTTCTTGAGGATGAGCCTTACGCAACATACAGACAGCATTGGGTTGAGCGCACCGGACAGAAGTCCTTTACCTGTATTGCAGACCTAGACCCAAAGGGCTGTCCCCTGTGTGACGCGGGTAGTCGACCTGCAACTAGATTTGCTTTCAACGTTGTCCTGTTGTCCCCCGACTCAGAACCAGTGTTGAAGTCCTACGAAGTAGGTCCTCGTGTCATTGACCAGCTCAAAAACTTCCACATCGACCCTCGTCAGGGTCCGTTGTCAAAGCACTTCTGGGCAGTAAGCCGTTCCGGCAAGGGGGCTACCTCAGCAACCAACCATCAGTTGGTCAAGGAACGTGACTTGGAAGAATGGAACATTGACATAATTGATGAAGCAGACTTCAAGGTTCTTCGCAAGTCGGTGTACACATCAGATATCATTCAGATACCTGCCCGTAAGGACCTGATCCAAATCGCATTGGAAGACTTGTCTGACTGAGATGGCAAACCTAACAAACGGCGTGGGGGGTCTTATGGCCCCCCACGTTGTGTCTTCAATAGAAGAGCTACATGAGATAGTCCAACACATCCAAAGTGTTGGAGCTTTTGCTTTTGACGTAGAAACACGTGGAAACGTAGAGCGCCATAGTGATGTACTTGCATGGATCGAGCAAGAGTGGAAGCAGCACGAAAGCACTTTGAAGACAACTTCTGAAGAAGTCCTAGCTAGGTCAAAAGAGGCCATCATACTAAGATGGCAAAACACTTTGGCTCTTGACCCCATGAGAAACGAAGTGTTTTGGATAGGCATAGCAACGGAAGGAAAATCATGGGCTATACCAATGGGTCATCCAAATGGAGAAATCCTTGTACCCGAAGAGCGTGGAGACGGGACAACCATACCTCCCCCTGGGTATCGCAAACTTTTAGCAAATGGCAAAGAGTCCCTAGCAAAGGCTAGGTACTACATTCCAGCGCAGTACTCAGAAGCCCCAGAGCAATTATCGCGTACTGACGTGTTTCAAGCCCTGGAACCTCTGTTCTTTAGCGACTTGGTTAAGGTGGGGCACAACATCAAGTTCGATGCTAGATCTATACGGAAGTACTACAATGATTGTCTTCCACATGGACCGTTTGTAGACACCATGATCATTCAGCATATTCTCAATGAGAACTTGCTTGAGTACAGCCTTGACAAGCTTATTGCCCATAACTTTGGTGGGTTTAATCCCTACTACATGGACGGCAAGATAGGAGCCATAATCACACAGGTTCCATTCTCCAAAGCAGTTAGGTATGTACATCTAGACGTTAAGTGGACTTGGCATTTGTACAATCTTCTTTGGCAGAAGATTCAAAACAAAGAAGAGTTACTGTCATGCCTACGTCAAGACATGGATGTAATAAGAGTTCTAATGGATATGGAAGACACAGGTATCCCCGTAGATCATAGGTCTATGGTCAAGCTTGGCAAAGAGCTAGACACACACCTAAACGAGCTTCTTCTACAAATGATGGACTACGCTCCACCCGGATTTAATCCAGATAGTCCAAAGCACAAACAACAGTTACTCTTTAGTGGCAAACGCGAGGGCGGTCTAGGTCTAAAACCAACTAAATATACTGAGAAAGGTTCAGCATCAGTTGATGAAGAAGCTCTGCGCAACCTAGAAAGCAAACACCCTGTAGTTCCATTATTGATTGACTGGGCAGAAACAAAGAAAACAAAGTCTACGTACGTAGATGGCCTCCTTACTAAATTGCACAAAGGTTCTCTGCATCCTTCTTTTCACCTACACAGAACTGCTACTGGAAGACTTTCATCTAGCAATCCAAACTTACAAAACATCCCACGAGACAGCAGCGTACGAGGGTTGTTTGTAGCCAACCCTGGCTACGTGCTTCTTGTAGCTGACTACGACCAGATTGAATTGCGAGTTATGTGCATGTTCTCAGGGGACAAGAAGATGAGTGAGTTCTTTCTTAACAACGAAGATATTCACGCTGGAGCGGCTGCTTTGATCCTAGGTAAAGATGTGTCTGAGGTCACACCAGAAGAACGACAGCTTGGTAAGGGTGTCAACTTCTTGACAGCGTATGGGGGTGGCCCACAAAAGCTTGCTAGAACTACCGGAGTAGATGTTGAGCATGCCCGTTCAGTAATCGACCAGTACTATAAGCAGTTCTCTGGGATTACAAAATGGAAAAAGAGTGTCATAGAGTCGGGGATTAAGAATGGTTATGTTGAGACCATTTCCGGCAGACGTCGGCGTTTACCAGATTTACGGTCAGACGACAACGCCCTAAAGTCTAGGGCTGAACGCCAAGCAGTCAACGCTGTAGTGCAAGGGTCTGCTGCCGACATTTGCAAAAAGGCTATGATTGATGTAAACACTCTTCTGCAAGACACTGGTGCCAAGATCCTGGTGCAGGTACATGACGAATTGGTAGCCATGGTGCCTGAAGACCTAGTAGACGAACTACAGCCAAAGTTTATTATGTCCATGGGAGATGGTAATATTATTAATGGTATTCCATTAAAAGTTTCATGCCACTCAGCCTATAATTGGTCGGAGGCGAAAGGGTAATGATGGCTTCAAGTCCAGTAGAAGAGCGCAATTTTTATCTAACCCTTTCAATCTTAGAAGGGCAAAAGCTTGCTCACGCGGCTGGGTTCTCTGTACCATCTGCTGATGTTCAGGAACATGAAATCATGGACATTATGCAAAAATGGTTTACGTTATCCCATGCTGGGGTACTAGATAGCGTAAAAGAATGCGCTAACTGGATGATCAACGTAATCAGAGATACAAATGATCTAGATGATGAAAGCTTGGCCGCAACAGAAAACATAATAACTGCATTTGGTATAGCTGCAATATCTCATCTGATTGACCAAGAGATGTTGAGCATCCTAGAACCAGAAAATTATGACCCATCATTAGTTGAAACTAATATTGTGTCCTTGCTAGGCTTTATGCTATCGTCATCTCTATCAGACGACGATGAGATAGATTTAGAGGATGGTGAAGAAGATGAGCAGTGACTGGTGGTCAAAACGTTTAAGTAGCAATCAACCCGCTACTCCTAGAGCTACAACCACGTCTATGCCACCAGTAACACCCCCTATACGCATACCCTCAGGGTTGGTTCACTCAAATCCACAACCATACAACGACACACCTGCGCCTCAACAACACAACCCCAATGAGCCCATAACCATGGGAGACGCGCTTAGACAACCTCACTTATGGGAGGGTCGTGGAGAAGCTGCTAAAAGACAAGGTAACTTAACTTGTCCAGAGTGCGGTAGCGGTAACGTGTTTATACGCACAGCAAAAGGTGGCAATACAACAATCAACGGAAACAGCCCAGCTCCACGCTGCTTTGAATGTGGTTGGAATGGGATGTACGACCAAGCCTCCCAATCTTCTTGGGGAATATAACAACAAGGAAAACAATGAAAAGTGAAACTAGTCGTGAGAGCCTTGAATCCATCATCTCTTCAATCAACAAGAAGTATGGTGAAAACGTAATAGTACAAGGCAACCAAGTAAAAGAGGAAGTGCCCCGCATTACCACGGGTGTATTGGCTTTTGACTTAATGCTTGGTGGAGGGTGGCCTATGAACCAATGGTCCGAAATCATTGGTGATGAGTCATCCGGCAAAACAGCGCTTGCCTACAAGACTATTGCAGCAAACCAAGCAGCCGACCCAGAGTGGGTAGCAATGTGGATTGCCGCTGAGGAGTTTGTCCCAGATTACGCTAAGGCCATTGGTGTTGACCTTGACCGACTGTGGGTAGTCGAAACCAATGTCATGGAACAGGTCTACGACTTAATTCTACGAGCGATGGAGAACAGGGCTGTTGACTGCATCGTCCTTGACTCTCTCCCAGCCCTCGTCCCTGGTGACGAAGCTGAGAAGATGATGGACGAATTTTCTATGGGTCTTGGGGCCAGACTTACTGGTAAGTTCTTCCGTAAAAGCAGCAAAGCTCAAAAGCGCTCATTGATCAATGACGACCGGGGATGTACTGGGTTGATCATCAATCAGTGGCGTGAAAAGATTGGTGTCATGTACGGTGACCCTAGAACCACACCAGGTGGCAAAGCTAAAAACTTCCACTACTTCGTTAGATTAGAAGTCAAGAGAGACGAATGGTTGAAGTTTAAAGACGAACCAGTTGGTCAAACCATCAAAGCTCGTACCATGAAGAACAAGACGTACAGACCACAGCAGGTTGCTGTTGTTGACTTTTATTTTGCCGACTGCCAGTCATTTAAACTTGGTGACTTTGATGTCATCAAAGACATTGTAAACATCTGTATTGCAACAGACATAATCACAAGAGCCGGTGCTTACTACAACTACAAAGACCAAAAGTGGCAAGGAAAAGATGCCCTATTGCTCGCTGTTCGAGAAGACCTAGAGTTACAATCAGAGCTCAAAGAAAAAGCAAAGGAGTACTTCCTATGATATTTGGTAGAGAAGAAAAGCAGAGCATAATGAAGGCTTCAAAGAAGCAGGAAAAGCGCTCAGCAAAAATCTACAACGGTAGTCGTAACGCTGGTTCAGGCTCTGGGTGGTTGCGTAAGAATGACGTACGCACTCACGAACTGCTTATTGAGAATAAACTCACAAACAACCTAAAGTCTTACTCAATCAAGGCCAGTGAATTAGTTGACCTAACACAGCGCGGTGTACTGGAAGATCGTCTTCCAGTCATGCAGTTTGACTTGGGTGGAAAGCATTATGTCATTCTTAATGAGGCTGACTTTCAAATGCTCATAGGAGTAGACGGGAACTGACCGTGACAGAGACCCCTTGGTACGCCAAGACTTACAAAGAATCCATTAAATCAAAAGGTCGGATACTTCCAGTAATCCAAGAACGCCTTATTGCTAGTAACCGCGAAAGAAACCAACACAGAGATACCGATCATCTACACCCATCAGAGCTTTCAAAGAAAGACTGGTGCGCCAGAGCAGCTTGGTATAAAATTAATAAGTATCCAGCCTCAGATGAGTCATATAATATGACTAGACTAAATGTATTTGAGGAGGGCCATGCGATTCATGCAAAGTGGCAAAGATGGATGCACCAAGCTGGTGTACTGGCTGGTAAGTGGGAATGCTCGTCGTGTAATGAAGTATGGTATGGGGTTTCTCCTAGCACTTGTCACCAGTGTGGTTCTCACAATGTCGTTTATAGGGAGGTACCTGTACGTGACGATGGGTTTCGCATACTCGGTCACGCGGATGGAGAGTTGGTTGATGAAGAAGGCAAAGCCCTTATTGAAATAAAGAGCGTTGGCCTAGGGACAGTTAGGTGGGATCACCCAAATCTTTACAAAGCATACTCAAGTGGAGAACTTACACTCGATGGGTTGTGGAAGAACATCAAAAAGCCCTTTGCTTCCCATGTTCGTCAAGGCCATATCTACATGCACTGTACCGGCCACGATAAGATAATCTTTATATACGAGTGGAAGCCGACTCAAGAAGTAAAAGAATTTACAGTTACCTTTCAAGAAGAGATCATGCAACCAATCCTTGACAACTGTAGTAGGGTTATTGCACACTTAGAAAGCAACACAGAACCAGAGCACCCAATTTGGGCTACAGATAGTAAATCAAACGGGTGCAAATACTGCCCATACAAAAAGGTTTGTTGGAAATGAGAGTAATACCAAAAGACGATGGCGACCCAGCACTGACTAAATTTAGGAGTAAGTTTTCACTGCCAGCAAGACCATCAGATAACCCACCAGAATTACCTGACCACCTTGATGATCTTGACGACAGCTCTCTTATGGACCTATACACTGAGTTTATGTCCTGGGTGTCCTACACTAAAGGTCAGTTAGTGCAAGCTGAGATTGATGAAGACAGAGATGGTAACCTGTGTCGCATCACAGAAGCCAAAGTGCTCATTGAGCAGTGGGGGTCAGATGTAAAAGGCGATAGAGTTACAATTGCCAAAGCTCGTAGGGATACAGACCCACGAGTAGTAGCTCAGCAAGAAAAATACCAAGTATCAAGAGCTTACCGAAAACTAGTAGAAGCAGTGTTTGAGTCATGCGAAAGAGGGGCTCAATTGCTTTCACGAGAGCTCAGTCGTAGGATAGGTCTTAACAGCAAAGAACAACGCACATCAAGATTTGGAGCATAACTATGAGTACTAGTGAATGGGTAGACAAGTCCAACGCGCGGCACGCGTCTCAGTCCGACATGTATCGTTACACCACCGAGCCGATCAACAGGGTTAACGATACTCTCAACGAGATCAAAGCTCTGTTGATTGAGATTAGGAATGTCATTAGAGATGACAAATAGAGCAAAGCAAAAAGGTACTTCGTTTGAAACATCTATCAAACGTTACTTGAACAACAACGGCTTTCTTAAAGCCTCTCGCACAGTACTCAAGGGTAGCGAAGACACCGGGGACATTAACGGTATACGCAATAATCTAGCCGAAAGAGAGCTTGCTATACAGTGTAAAAACCAACGTAAGTTAAACTTAAGCGGATGGTTAGACGCTACTGTCGAACAGGCAGCAAAACTAGGTAAAGCTCTGCCAGCCTTAGTTGTTAAACGGGCTGGTAAGGGGGAAAAAGCAATAGGTGATACCTACGTTGTGATGCGGTTAGATGACTTTGTTACTCTGCTGAAAGAGGGCGGTTACTCCTAAAATTATAAGGTTGATAACAACCTTTTAAACATACGGAGTAAACTATGTCTCAAGAACCAGTAGATGATATTGTCAAAGTATCAGGTGGTAGCAACCCACAAAGCGTTGGATCGATTGTAGCCAGGTCAGTAATCGCTGGGCAGTCTCCAAAGATGCGCGCAATAGGTGCTAGCGCGGTCAATCAGGCTGTTAAAGCCTGCGCCATTGCACGAGGATTCGTAGCACCAAGAGGTGTTGATCTGTGCTTCATTATAGGGTTTGATGATATCCCAGGTGATAACGGAGAAACCATTTCCGCTATCTCCTTTAAGCCAGTTACCCGGTAATACACTTACAAATAGCTGGTATTATATTAAGTAACACGTGTTAGCCTAACGGAGTGATCAATGGCCGAGAACCCAAAAGAAGAGACGCCTGAAGTTAGCCAGCTTTCAGCTGAGGATAGTGCTCATCTAGAAAAGCTAATAAAAGCTTCAGGAGGGTTCTACGTTGCAAAAGAGGGAAAAGCTCAACAAGTTCCAAAAACTCCTGAGTATAGAGACCTTTTTAAAGCCGCAAGCCCGGTTGTACGCGCCGTAGTAAGTGATCTAGTTAAAACTGCCAAGGACAGAGTAAAAAAAGAACTTAAGTCTGATGAAGAAAACCCAGAACGAAACAGACGTGTTGGCTCTTCAAAAACCGAGACTGTTAAAGCAGCTGCAGCGGGGCGCGTTAAGAAACTTGGAACTGCAAAAGAAAGAGCAGATGTAGTATCTGCACGTGCTGCTCGGGTTGCGGCTTTCCCAAAAACTTCAGATATTGCTGATGTAAAAGAAACTCTATCTCTTAAACAGCGTGGACAAACTAAGATAACAGACCCTGATACTGGAAAAACTGTAGTAGTACCAGACCCATCAGGTACGGTACAGCTTGAAGGTACGGGAGCCACCCCACGTATACAGGGTGGTACGTCGCAAGTTGGACCCAGAACAGTAGTTACTGGTACTGGTTCTAAAGTAGTTAGAACAAAAGAAGCCGAAAACCTACATCTGTATGTACCAGGAGAAGGTCATAAGCCCGTAGAAGGCCGCACTAACATAAGGGTAGTTCGCCCAGGTGAGGAAGGCCACTCAGGTGGGTCAGATTCACCAGAACTACATCCAGAAGACCTGGCGACATACGCAAAAACGTTTAAATCAAAAGAAGTTCGTCCGTTACTTACTGCTCCACCTGGCTCTAGAAACGCAGACAGCATGGGTAGAGTTGGCCCAGGTGGTAGAAAGCCAACTGCAAAAGACTACGTATCTCACATTCTGTATATGCAAGGATGGGGAGCAGATGCAGCAGATGATGATCTTGCTCCAAACACAATGTATGAGGCCCCAAGAGCTGACGATGAACAAGCCGCTCAGGATGTATCCGAGCAGTTAGACATTCCAACGACGCCATTTACCGAAAGCTCTTCACTGGTAGAACCAGGTGAAGCTGGTGCTATTACCTTTGGTAAGGGTGGAAAAGACATAGTAAAAGGCTCAGCAAGATCAGCTGCCGATACTGAAAGCAGAGCTCTTTCAGAACTTGGTGCTATACCTACACCAGGGCAAGGAGATGTTCCTAACCCTCTAGCAGAAGCGTCAGATCTTGAACGTAGCATGCTACAAGCAAATCAATCTTCCAAAGCTCTGTCAAGTCAGTTTGACACAACTGACTCTGCAAGGCTTTCAGCTGCAGCAAACCTTTTAATAACCCCAGAATTAAACAGAATGCGTTTGCGAGAGGGCGAAGCTGCTCGCGGAGTAGCAGAGCCTGTATATAGAGGTAACTACACAGTAAGACGAAGACCAAGTGAATCTAAGTTGGTAAAAACTCCAGTCATGGACCCCAATACCGGGCGTCAAGCTAGAGACTCAAGAGGAAAACTCGTTTGGAAAAAAGATAGGTCGGGTCAAGCTGAAACGCAGCCATTGGAAACTTCTGGTACAGGAAAAGAAGAAGTAGTACCCAGCAGGGCTAGTGTCACTGGACCATTCTCTGTTGAACCCGATGAAACTTCTCCAACACTAACTCCTTATGAAAAACAAATCGCAGAGTCGTATTTAGAGGGCATCAGCACCGCAGGTTCAAAACAAGAACAAGAAGCTGAAGCAATGCGTGCTACAAGAAGCGAGCCGTACACAGCCACTGTAACATCGCGCACTGAAACATACGACCCAGACACTGGAGAAGCTACTGTTAAAGTAGACCCATCTGGCAATCAATCGGGTTTTGGTGGGCCTTTTACTCCAACTACTAATCTTGATCCAGCTAAATACCCATGGGTTGATAAGTCAGCACAACCTTATGTTCGTACTATCCCCGGTGCTCCAATAACAAAAGACGTAGAAGATATGTCTGATGAAGAACAACAAGCTTACTTTGATAAACTTCAAGAAGCAGTAGAAGCACAAGACGAAGCACGAGGTTCTCGACAATACACCAGAAAACAAAACGGTGAATTGACTGACATTGGTTTAGATACTGATGTAGTGGCATCTGAACTTGCTCAGGGTGGAGAACTAAAAGAAGTCAAAGGATCTGAACAAGTTGTTACTGACCCAACAACAGGTAAACGTACACGTTCAGGGCAACGGCGAGTAATCCTTCGCAGAAATGCAAAGCGTCTAAAATCAGCCGATGTAAGTCTTGAAGAGATGGCAAATAACGCAACTATAAACGCAATGCGTGTTCCAAGTTACTACGTTGCCCCACAACCAGCCGGTGTGTATAGAAGTGACACCAGGATAGACCCAGCAACTGGTAACGTAAGAATACCTGCAGGCGTTTCAGAAAAACTTAAGTTCAAAGGTGGAGAAGAAGTACTAACAAACGTTGATACTGCAGATCCAAGATGGACTGACTATGACTATTCAACAAAGATGGTTGAAAAAGAATCAATTGATGAAGCTGGCAATGTCACAAAGGTGGAAACTCCTGAAGAAGGAGTAGTGCGTCGAATTGTCCCTACTGCTAAAGGCCTCAAGCCAGTAGGCCCAACAGTTGAAGAAGAGACTGCAGACAAAATTGAACAGTTTATACCAGGCTTTAAAGAAAAGGGTATACCTGGTGTAATCAGTTCGCAGCTTGTACTACCAATGTTTGCAAATATACAAAAAGATATATTAAAACGAAAGGCTGCTGGTGAAACAGGGCCGGTGCGGTTGCGTTCAGAGGCAGAACAAAGAGAATACTTGAAGTCCATTGGTGAAACCCCAATGTACACCGATGAAGAAGCAGCACAACTGGAAACCTACAGAGCTGAACAAGGAAGCCGCGATGAAGAAGACCTACGAGCAGGGGTTGAGGCTTTAGCGCAAAGAAAACCCTATGTTGAGCAAGGCCTTGCTGATCTTGCTGCAATAAAAGACATAAAATCTAAAGCTGAAGCTGACGTTATGCGGCAAATCCGTGAAGGTAGCCACCCAATGGCACTTAGAAAAGACGGAACAGTCAACCCAACGTTTATGCCTATTGACCCACTAGCACCAGGTGCTTCTCCCGAAGAGAAAAAGCGTCACAGACAAAGGACGTCTGCTCAAAAACGAGTAGTAAACCTAGCTGGACGAAAAGCGGTCCTTGAACATATTGCCAAAATTGAAGAAGGATTAGGGTTTAAAACCACTGCAAAAGGTTACGTCAGACTTGACGAATCCGGTACACCTATTCAACGAGACGACGATGGTTCAGTAGTCAACCCTGACGATGAAACCGAAATACGTGTTCGCATGTTGCGTGCTTTGCACCAACGTATAGACCCAACCGTTGCTGGTACTTCCCCAACACGCTCTGTTGCGGGAACTGACGCAGCTGGAAATCCAAAGCCAAGAAAATTCTATTATGAAATAGAAAAAGACAAGCACGGAAAAGCGGTACTGGATTCTGAAGGAAACCCAGTTATAAAAGAAACTGAAGAGAGAAACTTTCCAGAGTATGTAACAGACGAGAGTGGTAAACCAACCGTAGACGCACGTGGTAACCCAGTTCCTTTACTTGACAAAGCTGGTAATCAGGTAACCAAAAGAGCAGACGTTAAATTAACTCCGTTTGTCACAACCGCCGAACAGTTGGGCAAGGGTAAGAACAAAACTCCTGGTGTAGCAGTTAAATCAGAATTAGATATACAAGATGAAGGTGGAGTCTGGCACCCAACAGAAAACCCAACAGGAAAATACATTGTAAAAGAAGCTACTCCTGTAACAGTTGCCAAAACAAAATCAGAAAGATTAAGAGAAAAAGGCCTTGTTACTCGTTCTGGTGAAATGAAACTTGGAGATGAAGGGTTAATACATAGTGTTTTAGATAGCCTTCGCGTTCCAACGGGCGATGACGCCGGTACAACAAGACCGTTCTTGACACCAGTGCCACAAGGTGTCAGCATCAGCACCTTGAATGACCTTAATTACCGCACATCACGGTCAGAAATGGCTGGGGATATGGCCTCGGTAGAAGAAGTAACTGGGGAAACAACCCCCGCACCACGCTCCAGAGCCCTAGGTTCACAATTTGATATTCCAACAACTGGTGTTGAACCTAGGGACCCTTCTAAGATAGATATCCCAGAAAGCACAGCGGAACGAATTAAGCTTGCACAGAAACTGAAAATAAACCTTTCTATTTCTACTCCAAATATGCTTAGAACTGCTAAAGGTTCTACGCGGCAAAGTGCAGGTAAGTCAATTAAAGAGGTTATTGGCCTACCTTCAAGCACTCCCACAGAAGAACCCACAACTAACGTAGACATAGACGAAAGCGCTCCAGCGTTGGGAGCTTTGGCTCAAGCAACATCAGGTGTTGCAAGTAGTGGTGCGCTATCTGAGTTCTCACTACGTAAAACGCGTGAAGAAAACGCTGCTGCCCGTCAAGCAATGCACGCATACAATAAAGCTGACGCTGCAAGAAAAGCAGACAGATTTGGAGCAACTAACCCATATGCAGTTGCTTTCTTAAAGAATCTTCCCAGCACCACACCACATTTAAACGAAGATGGAACTCCTTTTGTACCAAAAAACTTAAGAGGAACCCTAAGCAAGCAACTAAACCTGAATGAGCAACAACCGGTTTCTCCAGAAGAGGCCGGAGCCTATGACCCCGACACCATTCAAGTTCGTGAAGATACTAGGGGTGGTAGGGTTATGTCGTGGATAAAGCCTAATGCTCCAACTCCACCCAGTACTCCTAGAACTGCTATTCCAACACTAATGCCTACAACTGCTACTCCAGTTGGAAGGCCTTACCTAGAAGGCGACGAAATCCCAACTAGCAGATTAGTCACTGCTGGACAGTACACAAGAATTGGACCTAAGAGAGCTTCTTCTGTTAACGATAGAAACAAACGCTTCTATGGGGAAGTCACCTATACAGGTGAAGGTCCAAGGTATTCAGAAATAGCAGGACCAGGTGGCCGTGGTAAACGCGGAATAACCATATCCGCTATGTCACCTGATGCTGAGTACCCCACATCTCCTAGTGGATTAAGTGTTCCATCAGTACCACCATCATCCCGGGAATCAGCGTTTCCAGGACAAGCTAGACCAGCATTGGGTCCTGTGACTCAAGCTGGAACAGGCGACCTAACTCCTGATAACATACCCTTAACACCTGCTTCGGGTCGCCGTATGCCACCTCCACCACCCAAACTATCAGGTCAGTTTGACAACACAACTATCAAAAAAGACGATCAACAATCTTGAAATAAAAGGTAAAAACCAGTAGCATATATTTAGAGGTAATAAACAATATGCGTAAGTACAGTAATGATGATTGGCGTAAACTAGCTAACTCACAGAACATAGACGACATTTTTGATGAAGTGTATGAAGAACAAGAAAAGCTAGAGTACAAACAAAGACGCAAGGAAAAAGAGAGACATGGCTGC